>Ga0209800_10000190_pt1 | contig 119834 bp, 97 predicted proteins | sample Higcelweek8metaG_FD_187174 | JGI IMG/M metagenome (GOLD analysis project Ga0209800, IMG submission 187174) | Freshwater pond sediment microbial communities from the University of Edinburgh, under environmental carbon perturbations - High... | ecosystem: Environmental > Aquatic > Freshwater >... | reverse complement strand
ATATTATCAATGTTACAAAAAATAGCAAGGGAATAATGGAAAACAAATACAAAATAAACAGGTTATAAAGAATGGGGAACGGGAATTTTAATTGTCGTTGAGGGGAAAAAATAATTGTCGTTGATCAAAAATCCGATTTTTCCAAAAGGCAGCATACTTTTCAAAGACACAGGCTTTCAGGGATATGAACCTGAAAACACAACCTGTTATCAGGCGGCAAAGAAGCCCCGAGGCAAAAACATGTCTTTGGAAGACAGATTTTTTAACAAGATGATTTCTGGAGTCCGCATTATTGTAGAACACGTCATTTCAGGTATAAAACGTATGCGCATCGTTAAAGATGTGTTCCGGAACACTAAAAACGGTTTCAGTGATCTTGTTATGGAAATCGCCTGCGGTCTGCATAATTTAAGAGAAACATTCAGGGCTCCTGATCGTACCCCAAAAGCCAGACAACCAGTATGGAACTGACCCCTTATTTCCGAAAATGTCTAATCTGTTCGGCCGGCCTGCAAAAGCTTCAGGAAATTGATTCTGCTTTTGCTGTCGGTACTATGAAAAGTGGCAAAAAATTCATTTCCGATATGGGTGCAGTAGCCGTTTTGACCTTCGTGTCGGGCAGTCGTGTCATCTACATTGATATGCGTAGAGACTGACAGGCCTATATCAAGGATGGCATCTTTCTCATCATGAAAGGCATCATGGTTTTCAATAATAATGTTGCTGAGTTGTCCGGAGGAAATATCAAAGCCAATATCATGCAACTGTTCAAGAAGTATAGGCTGGGTAACATGGCCATGGTAATACTGGTAAAGTATAAATCTTTTCAGATAGACATCGAAATGACTTCCGTTCAACTCAGCAGGAAGTTTTCCAGTAAGGGTGCGGCCATCCGGAGTTTCCCATCTTTCCAGACGGTAGCGGATATTATGCGGTTTCATTTCAAGCCCCTGTACCACAAAGTCTTTATACCCTTTAAAAGTACTCCCCGAAGGAAGATTCTCTGGAGCTACTTTGACGATCTCATGTATTTCCAAGGATTGAGTTTTATGACGCTTGGCTGAACCAGGACGTTTCTCTGATGATTCCGGTTTTTTGTGATTTCCTTCAAGGCTCGATGGCTTGATTTTCGGTCTGGGTTTTTCCCCTTTAAGGCGGGCAATTTCATCACGGAGGGCCTGATTTTCTTCAGCAAGTGCATTGATGCATTCCAAGAGCGTTAAAACCCAAGACGTCTGCTCTTCTACGGGAATCTCATCAATTTTTGGAATTTTAACGGTCATGTTTCGCTCCAGAACACAACATGCTTAAATCGAAATTTGTTATAGACAAAAAATAAGAAGGAAAGTACTTTTTGCAAGTATTAGCCCCTCAATGCCGTTGACTTAAGAAAATGACGCGTCATTTCAATATGTTAAGGTTCTATATCTGAGCAAGGCGTGAGGGAGGGGTGAACCTCTCGAAATTTCCATGACCTTTATATTCAGACATCTTGGTATTTTTGAAAATTACTGGATCGGTTTGAAAGGCAGTGAAACATTTAATAAAATGTGACATAACAGCTTGATTTTAGGGTTGTTTTTCTTAAGTCAACGGCATTGATTAGCCCCTTACAAATTAATAATCACCCACACTTATTGAGAAGTTACCTATTGTGTGCAAATTAACTTTTTCAAAAAACAACGGTTTTTGAGCCGCAAATTATATGCCCACGTTGACTATATATGGGTTAAAAAGTGAGTTTTGCGGTACTGCTAATTTGGGTTTTCTTACCTGTGGATTTGATATCAGTAGAATATCAAAATATCAAGCCTGAATCCGTCATGACCCCGTCACCAGAAAGGAGACCATCGCAGGTACGTTTAATATGCAACTTTTAACACGGAGAAAGAATGGGGTAAGATGGCCCCGGAATTCAATGGTATTGTCAACCTGAAGCATCAAGTCGTGATCGAGATGCCCAATGGGCTTTATTAATCTGGCTTTATCCAATGTACGAATCTGATCGGCTTTCCCTTTAGCGTCTTTGACTAATCCGGTGCTGTTTTGGGATAAAAAAATTTCAAGATGTATTGGCAAACCATTGTCATTTTGTCTGTCAATTTCGGAATTATACCCCTGTTTCACACAATTGATTGCAGGATCTGGATTAAATATCAAAATGTCAAGCCTGACCCCATCATGATGACCCCATCATGACCTGACCCCATCATGACCCCATCACTGACCCCATCAGACCCCATCACCATCATGACCCCATCATTTCAACTGTTTGACAGAATCAAAAAAGACAAGTACAATTGTACCTATGAAAATAACAGCAGATACAAATACATTTCTGGCAGTCACTCTCTGCGAACCGGAAAGAGATCGCATTATTAGCCTTTCCATAGGCCATGAACTGATAGCGCCGGAAGTATTGCCGTTTGAAATTGGCAATGCTTTATCCGCCATGCTCAAAAGACAGAAAATAACCCAACAGGAGTTACCCGACATCTGGCGTGCAACTCAAAAAATACCTGTGGATCTGCGAGAAGTTGACATAACTAAAGCGCTTGAAATCGCTTCTCAGTTCAATATTCAATATTCAATATTTATGCATATGATGCCTATTTTTTAACATGTGCTCTTTCTTTGCATAGCCCACTACTTACCCTTCACCGCCGTATGATTGAAGTGGCAAACAATATAGGCATAGAGACTATGGAGGTATAAAAATGAAAGTTTTTACATACTCAGAAGCTCGGCAAAAGCTTTCCACTGTTTTAGATCTGGCACGATCTGAAGAAGTCGTAATAAAACGTCGCGGGGGTGAAATGTTTACAGTGGTCTTTAAGCAGGTTAAACAATCCTCCCCATTTGATGTGCCTGGAATAAAAACTAGGGCCACTACAAATGACATCCTTGACGCAATTCAAGATTCGCGATCAAGGAACACAGAACCAAACAATAAGCCAACAAAACGATAAACTCGGATCGAGGGAGACTTAGCTGCTTGGCGTTCGGCCCAGGCATGATATTTTTATATTCTAATGATATCAAACCCATATGGTAAAAAAACCAAGATTACATTACTGAAACGCATCTTCAATGGAGAAAGGACAATGGAACAGGCTCGGGAAAAAATATTTTCCAGTTTAAATATTTCAAAAAACCGGCTGCTGGACGAAATATCCTTATTGCTGGCTAAACAGCAGATTTCCGAGTTTAGAATGGAAATAGAGTATCTGGAAAAAAAATATAAAAGTACTTTCAATGGACTCAATGATGACTTTCAAAAGCAAACAGCGTCATATGAGATGGAAAATGACTGGATGAAGTGGAAATTTGCGGTTGAAAGCCTTCAATACTGGAAAAATCTACTTCACGAAAAAATTTAACTTCCCGCCGAGAAGTCCCCTTCCGAATCTGTGATTCTGTGGGGGGATGAATCGGCATAGTTTGTTGTTGACTTCATACTCTGTTCTTTGTGTTTTTCCTCATATGAAATATGAGATTGATATGGGTTGCCATTCGGTTTATTGTATTCAGCTCCATCTTGTGTTTTGTGTAAAATACAGACGTAAGGTTTTGACAGATTCAATATCAGAAAGGCTGAAGTCGCTTGTGGTCAATATTGCATCTAACTTTGGAATACGAATTATTGAGCAAGAAACAGATAAAGACCATATCCATATACTTTTTGCGTCAAAACCATCGGTTACCTTGTCTAAATTTATCAATAGCCTGAAATCTGTTACCTCCCGTATGATTAGAAAAGAATTTCCAGAGATCAGGAAAGAACTATGGGGTAAAGCCTTTTGGTCTCCATCATATTTCCTTGCTTCGGTTGGGCAGGTAACTTTGAGTGACGTAAAAATCAGATGATCCTGAATCCGGTTTCAAGGATTTCTCTTACAAAAGGGTCTTCTTGTGTAAAATCTTCCTCTCTGAACGGCATGGGTTCAATATCAGAATTTACCTGAAATTTATACTTTCTGATGCGATTCCTGTCGTTGAACCGGATACCTTCAAACTGGCTTGAAACAAGGGCTATGTCAATATCACTCAGGTCTGAAAAATTTCCTTTTGCATAACTGCCGAATAAAAAAGCCTTGGATATCATCAACCCGTTTTGGTTCAGTAAAAGAATATAGTCTTTAACGGATTTTAAGATTGTATTTGGGATTTCAGCCATTCAGCAACAACCTGTATTTTGGTAAAATAATTGTCAGTAAATTCTTTGGTGCAGATTTTATCAATACCTTCGCCAAACTAAAATTGAGTTGAGTATGAAAATGAGCAGTTATTCTGTTATGATATACGATCACTACAAAGCATATTATAAGGAAAAACTGCTCATGAATGAAATTACCACACTTTTAACTTGTATGCACCCCTTACTTGACATAAACACTTACCGTCACCTTCTGATTATCAGTCAAGCCTTGCTGATGATGACAGGTAGAATTACCATGCTGGGTATCAGTCGCTGGACAGAGAAAGGATGCAGCTATCGTACTATACAACGCTTTTTTTCAAAAAATATTCCCTGGTGTTCACTCAACTGGGCAATAGCGAAAACATTTTTGAAAAAATCAAGCATCATTCTTATTGCGGGCGATGCCACAACAGTAACCAAGTCAGGTAAGAAAACCTTTGGTCTTGGCAGGTTTTTCTCTTCTATCTACTCACGTGCAGTTCCTGGTATTGCCTTTCAAACCCTTTCATTGCTGGATGTTGAAAAACGAACTTCATGGCCAATCTTGATAGAACAGATGCTTCCAAAGCCAAAGTCGAAAAAGCCTGTAACAACGAAAAGCAAAAAAGAAAAGCAAGGTCGAGGAAGACCCAAAGGTTCAAAAAACAAGAACAACCGCAATGTTGTACTCAATGCAGAGATGACGCAGGTACAGACCATGCTGCAAAAACTTTTAAAGCTGATTGGCGAGACGCTCCAACCTGTTTACTTTGTATATGACGGTGCATTTGGCAATAATGCGGCTGTTCAAATGACACGACAAGTCGGTTTGGATCTAATCTCTAAATTACGCAACAACTCCGCCCTGTATTTCAAGTGGGATGGAGTCTATTCCGGCAAGGGGCGGCTCCCAGTTTATGGTGACAAAGTTGATTATAAAAATCTTCCTGCGGCTCATCTAAAATCAGAAGAGACAAAAAAACAGATCCTCACCCGCATCTACCAAATGAACGTGATACACAAAAAATTTACTGACGCTCTGAACGTAGTAATCATAGAGAAAAAAAACGTAAAAACGGGTAAGATAGCCACCGTAATCCTGTTTAGCACCGATCTTGAACTTGACTGGAAAAATATCATTGACTATTACCGTTTGAGATTCCAGATTGAATTTAACTTTCGTGATGCAAAACAACACTGGGGTCTTGAGGATTTCATGGTCATAAAAGAACACTCAGTCATCAACTCCGCCAATTTATCCATGTGGATGGTCAATGTTTCCCAGGCAATGCTGGTGACATCCGGCGAAAAAAGTATTCTTGACCTGAAAGCCCGTCATCACGGGCTTCGTTATGCACAGGAAATATTTAAAATACTTCCTGAAAACACAAAACCGATTAATATTGTGCAGCTATTTGAAAAGATTCCTGTCTTAGGACGGATTCATGGGAAAAAAAAGGCTGCTTAGTGGCGAAGGTATTGTTTATAGAATTCTTTTTTATATTCCGGATAGCGGACTTCAAGATTGAAATCATTAACTTCATCTAAAAAAATGGTTTGTTCCTCTGACAAATCAATTTTTGCTAATTTGGCCAGTCGGTTTAAATTACGCGTTTTAGGAGGGATCTTGTTCTCATTGCTTTGTACAAATAGGGATTTCAACCGTTTTTCAAGGACCAGATGTCCAATAAACAGACACCAGTCATATTTGCCAGAATCAAAAAGGCTTTTTGCGGCTGACAAGTCATTTTCTGCCGAATCGTTCCAATATTTGATATGTTCCTTGATGTCCATGAGTTAACTAGTACGATACCTGTTTTTTTTAAAGATAAGCAATACCGTTCTAATTGAGCCAAATGGGTGAAAGGGTCATGAAAGGGTCAGGCTCGACATTTTGACATTTGCTCAAGGTTTATTTTTATTGTTTTAATTTTTCCCTGCAATTCGGCATCGTTTCGAAGACGCTCTCTTATCCGTCCGGCCGCCCTGCTCAGGGCGCTGAGATCCCTGCTAAAAATCATTCCCAAATCTGTCAGTGCCATATGATTATTTTCTTGGACCAGTAAAGCGGCAACAGCTCTTGCTTCAGCGGCAGGTTGCCGTTTTCCCGGCTCAAGAAGAATTTTATTGTCAATTCCGTAAATCAAGCATAAGGACGATATCAATTGGTCATATGACCATCTGTATCGCCATTGATCACCTGCCACCGCAAGAACTTCATCACTGAAACGGTCATTACCTAAAATCCTGCTTTCAAACATACCAGTATGGAACTCTTTCCTGTAACCTTCGTCCATCCGGGCTTGAACAAAATCAGTGTAAAGCCTTTTGGCAATGCTTTCATTCCGGTTAAATTGTGAAAAAATAACCTTTGTAGTCAGCCATGGGTATTTTTGTATTCCAAGGTAGGCGTTGTGACTGCTCCACTGATAGTCAGCTGGATTTTCACAGACTTTTGCCCTGACCGGATTGCAATGAATATATCTGACGAGTTCAAGCAGATAGTTGTCTTTGTCGATAAGAATCGCTTTATATCGTCCCTGGAATAGATGACCAAGCCGTTTTTGCCGTGAATTTATATAACGCGTATATCGAAAGCTTAAATTTTGCATTATCTGGGAAAGCGGCGTTTCTCCAACCTGAATGACCAGATGGACATGGTTCCTCATCAGACAGAATGCGTGAACGCAATGATTGTATCTTTTCCAGCCTTCCCCAAGCAGAAAATAAAAATGATGCCGGTCATCTTCGGAGAAAAAAATTCCCTGGCCACCATTGCCTCTGAGCATCACGTGATAAAAAGCGCCTGGATAATGTAATCTTGGTTTTCTTGCCATGTGGATTAAGATATCAGCGGTATATCAAAATATCAAGCCTGACCCCGACCCCATGACCCCGACCCCACTGACCCAAAATTACCCAAAGACTGTTCCTATACATCGTAGAAAAGGACAGTACCCTGGACATGCACAAATTCAAACGCCTGCTGGAACGAGAACAAGCCCTTGAATGAATTTTCTACATAACTCCATACTGTGGGGATGATGGTAGATGCCGCCCTCATGATCCATTCCTCTGGGAATGCCGTCTGTTAAGAACATCCGGATTAAAAGGATGCTGGCCTTGTATCTGTCCATTTTCCCATGGCAGCTGTTTTCAATGTCTAAAACTTCGTCGGCACTTAACGCCTCAGGCAAAACACCATTTGGGTCCACACAGAATTTAAGAAAATTTAAAATTCTTGCCAGGCGTAAAAGCGTGACAGCTTCAAGCCTGGAAGTCCTATCCGGCACTGGAAAGGCTGTGGAGCGCATTAAGGTAAAATCATTGGGCAGCAACTGCTGTTTTTCACACAGGGTATAATCCGCACTGCCCGGGGCCGGATAATAAATGGAGAGGCCGGCAATGGTTCTTCTGGCCGCAAGAGCCAAAAGATCATTTAAGGTGGTTTCTGCTGTCTGACCTGGAGCGGCCCCAATAAGATAAGAGACACAATCCATATCCAGTTCCTTGGCGATCTCCAGCACCCTGTCATGGGCATCTCTGACGTCAGGGCGTTTAAAGCGCTTTAATTGGGTTGCACTGAAAGAGCCCACGGACAGGTTCAGGGTTTTAAAGCCGGATGCTTTCATGGCCGTCAGGATCTCGATGTCAAGGGATGGGGGAAAAAGCCCGTTCATGGCGCGCAGTTCAATATCCTCTCCCTTGAATATTTGCCGGATGCCGTGTAAAAGCTCCAGTACCCATGCTTTTTTAAGGGTTAGGTTTTCATCCTCAAAATCAATGAAGCCAATCTGTTTAGACCTGGCCTGCAATTTGATTTCATCAAGAACATCATTAACCGGGCGCATCCGAAACTTCGCATAATTGCTGGATGCAGACACCGCGCAATATGAACAGAAAAAAGGACACCCTCTTGACGCCACAATGGTGATGGCTGCTTTTTTATTGCGCCGGTAAAAGTGCCAGTCGATTTTATCCAAAGCATTCTGGTCAAGCCCATGGGGAGAATCTGCCCAGGCCGGCGGATTGAGTACAATACCATTGCCCAGCCTGAAACCGATACCGTTGATTTGTCTTAAATCATCTGCTTCAGGTAAGCTGCCTGGGGGATGCCCTTTTAGCAGTTGTGTAAGCTGTACCATGGGCGTCTCGCCCTCTCCCTGGATGACAAAATCAATGTCGTCGTTTTCGAGGCAGTTTTTGGGAAACTGGGTGGCATGATGGCCCCCAAGAACAATAAAGGCGTTGGGCCAGAATCGTTTCACGGCCCGTGCCGTGTCCAGGGCCTGGTTCCAATAGGGGGTGAACAAGGCAGAGATACCCACTAAAAAAGGCTTTTCCTGTCTGACCAGATTTGCAATATGCTCAAAACTGTAGCCAAAGTGTCTGTAATGGTGGAACAAGGAGAACAAGGTAATATCGGTTTTCCCGTAATGGGGAAGCAGGTGATCAAACCCTTTCGGATATTCAATAACCTTTGATTTATCCCTGGCAAGTGCATCAATGATGGCGCATGAAAATCCGGCCTGTTCCAACTCTTTGGCAATACAGGCCAGCCCGTAGGGAATGGTGCGTTTCTTTGTCAGGTAAAATTCCCGGATGGGCGGGGCAATTAATATGACATCCGGCATGGGCTGCGTGCCTACTTTATTTTGGGAAACAGAGCAATGGGTACAAGGCAGACCAGCGGGATAAATGCCGTACATTTAAGAACGATGGTCAGTCCGAAAATATCTGCCAGCCGGCCCATTCCCGGGGCAATGACCCCGCCAAGCCCATAGGCCAGTCCCATCATGAGGCTGGCTGCCATGGCCCGGGATCCCGGCGCAAGCTTCTGGGCCATGACCACACCTAAGGGCATGGGGGCCAGCACAAAAAAACCGGAAAGAAAGGCGCCGGTGTACGCCCCCAATCCCGGCATGTATAAAAACATCAAAAGAGTCGGGGGCATAAGCAGGTATGACAGCAAAAAAACAGGCTTAAACCCGAACCGGTCTGCGCAATAGCCTGCGGTCAGTCCGGACAGGGTCCCGGCAATGGTGAAAAGCGCAATAATTACGCCCACAGAGGGCAGGGTATGGTCCTGACGGGTCAGATAAATGGGCATGAAGGTTAAAAATGTCTGGCCCACAACAGCTCGCAGCACCATGACCAGCCAGATTAAAAAAACCGTTTTATAGACCTTTCCAAAGGTGCGCTTCAAACTGTTGATGAATCCTAATCCTGCCAGGTTTTCGGATACGGGTTTTGGCATATACTTCAGGCAGAATATAAAGGAAACGAGACCCAAAAGCATGGTCCAGGGCATGGCAGACAAGCCAAAGCGGCTCACATACGAGGTAATGAACACAGGACCCAAAGCAAAGGCCAGAGTTCCGCCGGTATTGAAAATAGACTGTGCAAAGCCTGCCCGGTTTCCGGCATACACATTCACCATACCCGAAGTGGATGGATGAAACATGGAGGAGCCCACAGAGCCCAGACACAGCGTGGTTAGCAATATCCAATAATTGGGTGCGATACCGGAAAAGGGAATGACAAAAAAGACCAAAAACAATCCGGTGAGCACAAACCATCGGGTTTCGTACCTGTCAGCCATATATCCCACCACCGGCTGAACCACAAAAGATAAGAAACGCACGGTACCGGTAATCAGGCCCACCTGGGTCAGGGTAAGAGACAGCTTGGTCTGGAATGCCGGCAGCAAAGGGGTAAAAAAGGATGAATAAAAATCTCCGGTAAAATGGACCAGGCTTAGAACCAGGACAATTTTATAATCAAGTCTCTCCCCCCGGGTCAACGGTCCCGGGGTTTGGGCGGTACTCATGTGTGGGTGTCCTAATTCTTTAGGCTGTGGTTTTGTTCATATCTTGCCTTTGTCGGAAAGCGTGCGAAGTTCGTCTATGGTTTTTCCATAGTCAGGCGTGTTAAAAATGGCGGAACCCGCCACAAAACAACGGGCACCGGCCCGGGTCACAGCTTCCATGGTATCATTGTTTACGCCGCCGTCCACCTGGATAATGGCATCAGAGCATCCATCAGAGAGCATTTCGGACAACGCGGTAATTTTATTTAAGCTCGAATCAATAAACTTCTGGCCGCCGAAACCGGGATTGACACTCATGATAAGGACAAGATCAAGCAGATCAATGACATACTCAATGGCGGACAACGGCGTGGCCGGATTCAGGGCAACGCCGGCCTTGACGCCTAAACTTTTTATCAGCTGCAGACTGCGGTGCAGATGGGGGCATGCCTCGGCATGGACGCTGATGTAGTCGGCCCCTGCTTTGGCAAAATCCGGAATTCTGGCATCCGGGGTTTCAATCATCAGGTGTACGTCCAGCACCAGATCTGTGGCGCGTTTACACGCCTCCACAACAATAGGGCCGTAGGAAATGTTGGGCACAAACTGTCCGTCCATGACATCAATGTGAATCCAGTCTGCGCCGGCTTTTTCAACCGCTTTGACCTCTTCCCCCAAACGGGTGAAATCAGCAGAGAGAACAGAAGGGGCGATCAGTGTCATAATAGTCTCCTATTTTAATTTTTCCTATTGCGTCTCATCCTGGCTATGAAAAATCCGTCCATTTCAAGATGGTCAGGAAAGGTTGTTTTATAAAATGTTTTAATCCCGGATTCGCAGAAAAAGGGCAGACGCGCTTCAAAACCCGAAGGGTCCGGGGAAAAATCCTTCCTCTTGTCCAAAAACCGTTGAATCACCTGGGTTGTCTCTTCAGGTTCACAGGAACAGACTGCGTATACCAGCACACCACCAGGTTTCACCAGATTGGCCGAACCGTTAAGGACTTTTTGCTGCAGGCCTGCCATGCGGATAAGGTCGTTTGGTTTTCGTTTCCATCGACTGTCCGGGTTTCTGGCAAGGACACCTAAGCCTGTGCATGGCGCATCCACAAGCACCCGGTCAAAATAGGATGAAAAATCATTGAACCCCGCCTTTGCCATGTCTACATGGGTGGTGCGAATAATATCAATGTTCAAACGTCCGGCTTCGCTGTTCAAACGTTCGGCTTTTCTTTCACCGGTATCGTTGGCCGTGATGTTGCCTTTGTTTCCCATTTCAAGGGCCATATGGCAGGTTTTGGTGCCAAGGCCTGCACAGGCATCCAGAATGTTTTCGCAGGGTTTGGGGGCTAAAACCTGTACGGCAAGTTGGGCCGCTTCATCCTGAATCTGGAACAGGCCTTCGTTAAACCCGGGCAGATCCGGTATGGCGATACCGGGTGTCCGGACCTGAAGACCTAAGGGGCTGAACCGTGTTATTTGGGATTTGATCCCTGCTCGTTCGAAATTTGCAATTAACTCTTCCCGACTGTTTTTGCGTGGATTAACCCTGAGTGTCAGCGGGGGTAAATCCATCAAAGCGCCCGCAAGGGTCAGCGTTTTTTCTTTGCCATATCTTGCAGCCCAGCGTTTACCAAGCCAGGATGGTATGGAAAAGGCCGCAGCAAGGTGTCCGGGTAGGTTTTTATCTAAACAGGGCAGGGCAATCTTTTTGTGGGATCTGGATATGTTGCGCAAAACCGCATTGATGAACCCGGAAGCTTTTTTGCCGCAGATAGCTTTTGCAAGTTCAATACTGGTATCGATGGCTGCAAAATCAGGGACCCTGTCCAGGAAAACAATCTGGAAGACCCCAAGCCTCAATACGGTTTTTACCTTGGGGTCAATCCGGTCAAAGGCAAGCTTAGAGCAGTGGCCAATCAATTGATCAATGCGTCCCCTGTGTCTAAACACCCCGAATACAATGGCATGGCAAAGCCCTCTATCCTTTTGACTTAAGCGTTCAAGCGACAGCGCCGCATCATCAACGGCACGGTCAAGGGGCAGGAAGGGCTTTTGCCCTGCTTCAATCAGGGTAAAGGCGATATAACGTGGATCAGTGGTCATGCTCATTTAAAACAGGCCGGCAGATCAATTTTATTTCCACAAAGAAATGCGGCTGCATCAAGGCGCTTTCCTGAACTTCCCATCAGTTCAAGCACCTGGACTACACCGTTTCCCGCAGCCACAAACAAGCCTTTGTCATTGCAGCAGACAATCTTGCCGGGCAACGCGGATGACGGAATGGATAAGGATGACAAAACAGCCTTGAAAATTTTAAGGCGTTTCCCGCAAAGTTCCGTAAAGGCCCCGGGCCAGGGTGTCATGGCGTTGATGTGAGCGCAGACAGATCTTGCACTGCCGTTCCAGTTAATGCGGCCGTCTGATTTTTTAAGCATGGTCACATAGGTGGCGTTTGAATGATCCTGGGGAACAGGGGTAACCTGATTGTGTTCAATGCCGTGGATGGTTTTAATAATAAGGTCGGCACCCATCAGCGATAGTCTGTCGTGCAGCATTGACGCCGTCTCTTTAGGATCCACAGGCGTTGTGTCCATCAACAGAATATCCCCTGCATCCATTTTTTCAGCCATGACCATGGTGGTCACGCCGGTATGTTCATCCATGTTTAAAATTGCCGCCTGGATGGGGGCAGCCCCTCGGTATTTTGGCAAAAGGGAGGCGTGGATGTTTATGGGGTATTTTTGCGGGATATCCAGCATCTGCCGTGAAAGGATCTGTCCAAAGGCAACCACCACAAAATAGTCGGGTTTAAGACCGGAAATCAGCGCTATTCCTTCCGGGGTATTTATTTTTTCCGGCTGGTACACCTCAATGCCAAGGTTCAGTGCGGCCTGTTTGACTGCGGAAGGGCTAAGTTTTTTTCCGCGGCCTTTGGGCCGGTCCGGCTGGGTTACTGCCAGTAAAATGTCAAACCCCGGATCTTTTGCCAGGGCCTCTAACGCCGGGACAGAGAATTCCGGGGTTCCCATGAAAACAATGCGGGTCTTTTTCATTTTTCGTTTTTCAATTGTTTTAACCGTCTTTTCTTATACATGGCCCTTTTCAATGCAGAAATCCTGTCAATAAACAGGATGCCGTCAAGATGGTCAATTTCATGCTGCATGATAACGGACATAAGCCCGTGGGCCTCAAACTCAATGGTTTCGCCGTCAATATTCATGGCCCGTACCGTGACGCTTGCATGCCGCCTGACATCGGCCCGGTAGTCAACAACACTTAAGCACCCTTCTTGTTCAGAGATAAAAGTCTCTTTGGATTTGGACAGGATCTCAGGATTAATCAGTGCGATAAATGTTTTGTCTTCAGGATCTTTTTGTTCCTCTGCTGCATTGGGGTCATAAACGATAACCCGCCGGTTTACGCCGACCTGGGGGGCGGCAAGGCCTACCCCAGAATCATGGAACATGGTCTCACCCATATCCTCAATAAATGTTTTCAGCTCCTCATCAATGGTCTCAACAGGCACTGAGACCATTTTTAATGAGGGTTCGGGGAAAGTGACAATATCAAGAGTAGCCATTTATTTTAAAATTTCCTTTGCTTTTTCAATGTCCTTTCTGATCTGGTCGGACAGCTGCGCAATATTTGAAAATTTAATTTCGTCCCGAAGTCGTTTCACCATATTAACGCGTATCCGAGATTCGTATATATCTTCTTTAAAATCAAAAATATGAACCTCAATGGTGAAGATCCCATCCCCAAAGGTCGGGGAAAAACCAATATTGGCCACACCCTTGAATTTGCCGTGAATGGTTTCAACCGTTACCGCATAGACCCCGAACTTGGGACACAGTTCATCATGAAGTTTTATATTGGCCGTGGGAAAGCCAAGCTGACTGCCGCCGCGCTTGCGGCCCGTTATCACCTTGCCCCGGATCTGGTAAAACCGTCCAAGATAGTGCTTTGCCCGGTCCACATGGCCGTCCATGACAAGTTCTCTGATTCTTGTGCTGGAAATGCGCTCCGTGTCAGTTTCAACATCCCGTATCCAGTCAGGTACAATGGTCTCATACCCAAGTTCTCCACCCTTTGCTTTGAGCAGCGCAACATTACCGCCCCTGTTTTTTCCAAAGCTATAATCAGGGCCGATAACTATGGTTTTCATGCCGATTTTTTTTACAAGAATATCTTCGATGAATTCCTGGGCTGATATCTGTGCAAAGGCTTTGTCAAAGGGTAGACAGATCAGCACGTCTATGCCCGAGGATTTTATCAGTTCGATTTTCTGGTCCCGCCGGGTGATTAACGGGGGGGTGGAAATTCCCAGAGCTCTTAACGGATGGGGTTCAAATGTCATGGCTATGCAGGTGCCGCCAATTCGGCGCCCCGTTTCAATCACCTGGTTGAACAGCGCCTGGTGACCTTTGTGCACACCGTCAAAATTACCAATGGTAATAACGGCGTTGTTAAAGGGGGCCTTAATCTGATTCAAGTCTTCAATTAATTCCATGTCGTCCTTTAAAATTCAAACAAAATACTATTGACAAACCAAACAAACGCATATATATATCTCAACCATCGCTTTTACGCAATCTTTAAATGGGCTGCCTACAAAGCGATCCTGAGTGTGCCGAAGTGGCGGAATTGGTAGACGCACTAGTTTCAGGGACTAGCGAGCGTACGCTTGTGGGAGTTCGAATCTCCCCTTCGGCACCACCCCAATAAAGATCCCGGAAGGATAAGCCTTCTTGGGATTTTTTAGTTTTGGAAGCCTCTCTCTTCTATCGTTCTATTTTATATGCCTGCTATTATGTACAATATGAGATGGAAATTAACTACATCGAGGTGTCAGGAAACAATCCGGCCAACAAGGCAGTTGCCGTTGCTGCATTGATCATATTTAAGATTAACTATTTGTCCTTTAAGGCTGTCCGGATTGCCATGTGTATCCTTTTCATTCTTAATAAAGACGGTCAGGTAGTTGGTGGTCACTGCCTTAAGCATCCCTGTCTGCCGATCCCCTTGATTCTGTATCAGGCCCTTTAGAATTCGACCTTGGTTTGACTTGATAAAATCTGAACGTTTCTGTTCACCAAGTTCGCGCATCAGCGCTGCTCTTTTTTTTGCCGTGTTCGATGGCACCTTTGGGGTAAAATGCCATGCGGGCGTCCCTTTTCTTGGTGAATAGGGAAATACATGAAGGTAGGATACGGGTAGAGCCGCTACAAGCTTATATGTATTTTCAAACGCCTTGTCGGTTTCACCGGGAAATCCCATGATCAAATCAAGACCAATACCGGCATGGGGCAGGATTTCATGGATTTTGTGGATCACTTCTGAAAATTGTTCAACTGAATAAGGCCGCTTCATGCGGGAGAGCACACCATCGTCTCCGGCCTGGAGAGGGATATGGAAGTGATCGCACAAAATATGGCCGGGTCGGGCCATATTAATGAGATCATCCGTTATTTCATTGGGCTCAATGGAGGAGATCCTTATTTGATCCACCGTTTTTTTGTCATCAAGGGTTTTTACAAGTTGTGTCAAAGATGTTTCAGGCTTTAAATCAAGACCATACAACCCCGTGTGGATACCCGTCAGAATTATCTCTTTGAACCCCTGTCTATTTAAGCCTGAAATGTGGGCCATGACCTGTTCAAAAGGCATGGATACCGATGCCCCTCTGGCATAGGGGATAATGCAATAGGTGCAGAACTGGTTACATCCGTCCTGGATTTTTAAATAGGCCCGGGTCATTGTTCCGTATACGGGCTGATCAAACCCTACAAAGCATGCCGTTTTTCCGTATTCAGGTTTTCTGAATTCAAATAAATCTTTTTCAGGCGCTTTCCGGGCAAGGTATGCAGGGATAAGATTTTTATCCTGGTGGCAGACAATGAGATTTACTCCTGAAATTTTTTTAAACTGTTCCGGATCTGTCTGTGCATGGCATCCGGTGACAATCACTGTTGCATCGGGATGTTCACGGATCAGCTTTCTGGTTTCCTGGCGGGACTGCATCCCGGCCCTGGCGGTTACTGCACAGGTGTTGACAATGCAAATATCAGCGGTGCGGCCCTGATCCGCCCTTGAAAATCCCTGGGCTTCAAGCTGGGCTGCAATGCCGTCTGACTCATATTGATTGACTTTACAGCCAAGGCTTTCGATGTAAAATGTTTTTTTTTTCATTGGATTACTGAAATCAGCCCTGCACCTAAGACGCGGTTTCCTTTATATAATACTGCTGCCTGTCCAGGCGTTATCGCATTTTGAGGCGTGTCAAATGTTACAATGCCATGTGTATCATTCCAGTCAAGGCGGGCAGGGGCTGCTTTGTGGCCGTACCGGATCTGAACCGTCAGATTCTTGATGTTTTCCTTTTCGGGATAATTCCAGGTTATCTCTTCAATATACATCCGTTTTTGGGCAAGATCTGATTTAAAACACACATGAAGGGTATTGGTGTTCATATCAATTTTTTTTACATAATAGGGTGCAGGACCCGGAACATTGATACCCTTGCGCTGACCAACCGTAAACTTGTGAAGCCCCTGATGGTATCCCACGATCTTGCCTTGGCTGTCAAGCACCGGCCCGGGCTTAGGGGGGCCTTTGGTTTTGGCGATAATGAACGCCCCATGATTTTTATCCGGCAAAAAGCAGATATCCTGGCTTTCACCCGGCACAATCGGTACAAGGTTGTGTTGTCCGGCAACTTTGCGAACCTGGCTTTTGGTAAGACCGGCCAGGGGAAACACCAATCTGTCTAAAATTTTATGGGAAAGCATGGATAGAAAATAGGACTGATCTTTACGAAGATCAACACCCCTTTCAAGCCATGCGGGTCCGATCTCTTGTCTGTCAGAGGTATATCTGTTGACCACTGTTGCATAATGGCCGGTTGCCAAAAGATCCGCCCCCAGCTTTTGTGCATGGTCAAACAACGTCTTAAATTTTATCTGTATATTGCAGACAAGACATGGATTAGGTGTTTTTCCGGCCATGTAGGTTGACACAAAATAATCAACGACCCCGGCTTCAAATTCCCGTGACAGGTCTATGGTATGCACTGGAAATCCAAAAACAGACGCCAGGGCAGATACATCCGGCATGCTCTTTTCATAGCCTGTGGTGAAATGAATGCCGAAAACTTTTTTAAAACGCTGTTTGATAAGAAACCCTGCTACCAGGGAGTCTATTCCGCCGCTCAGGGCAACGGCCACAACCGGTGAATCAGACATCAAACCGTTTCTTTTAAATCCTCACTGAATAGGCCCATGGCCCGGACTGGGCAGGTGAGAAGACAGCGCTCGCACAAACTGCATTTTTCCCCGTCAAATATCACTTCCATTTCAGGGCGTTTGATGTGCAGAGCGCTTGTGGGGCAGACCGCGGTACATGCGCCGCAATGGGTACATATCTCTTCATCCTTGTAAATTTTATGCTCAGGTGTGGATACACGGGCACCCTGTTCCTTTAAATAAGTAATCCCCTCGTTAAACGCAGCTTTCCCGGCGGAAGAGATTTCAAGCACCATATGACCTTCACTTTTTGAAGATATTCGTGCCTTTAGAATATTAAACATCAGGTCATATTTTTTAACCAACTGACAGACAATGGGCCTTTGGGCCGATTGCGGGGGGAAATCTAAAATTACAATTTTTGAGTACAACGCGGTAACCTCCATATCTTTTGTTAGGTTGCAAAAAGGTTGGGCAATCAGATGTTAAATCCATACACACCGATTCGCAACCGAATTTAATATCATATACCATTCATTGTGATCATATCAATATTTTACCGAATCCTTAAATCGCTTAAATGAGCAACTATATGAAAAATTTCTTGTCAATCATTTATATTTTCATATACAGAGTATATAAAAATTATCCAAGATTTTATTAAATTGCTTAACAATCGCTGTTTGTTTTTCCAGGAGGAGCATGTCTCAAAAGGCGTCATACAAAAGTTTAGAACAACGGATTAAAGCGCTTGAACTTGAAAATGCCGCCCTGAAAAAAAATATTTTTTCATTTAAAGATTGCCGGAGCAACGACGCCGGTTTTGGCTCTACACATGCTGACTTCTCGGTTGTAATCAATCAAAAAATTGAAAAAGAAAGAGGCTTGCTGCTCGCCGCAGTCGAGCAATTTTCTGAAATGGTTTACATTACAAATTCCGAAGGGATCATTGAGTATCTCAATCCTGCCTTTGAGTACCTAACCGGGTTCACCAGGAAGGAGTGTATCGGCAAGGATATCAGCCTGTTTAGAAGCAGCAAGCATGACAGCCAGTTTAACATCAACCTGCGGGCCACCATCAGTTCCGGGCGGGTGTGGAGCGGCCCTGCTGAGTTTAAAAGAAAAGACAACTCTTTTTATATAATAGATATTGCCATATCTTCGGTCAGGGATGAAAATGGTGAGATTACCAACTATGTCGGTGTACAGCAGAATATTTCCAATGAGACCAAGATCAATGAAAAAATGGCCCAGGTTCAGAAACTCGAATCTCTTGGCACCATGGCCGGTGGAATAGCCCATGATTTCAAAAATATGCTGTTTCCAATTTTAGGAAATATAGAACTTTTGCTGCTTAAAAGTTCTGCATATGACAATGAAACAAAAGAAAGCCTGACACAGGTTTATGAAAGTGCTTTGCAGGCAAAAGAACTTGTCCGGCAGATCTTAAATTTTTCCCGTCACAAAAAAATTGAAAGACAGCCGTTAGAGATACAAAACTGTATAAACACCGTACTCAAGCTTATGCAGTCCGGTATTCCACGCAATATTTCAATAAGAAAAGAGATTGACCCAAGCTCTCCTCCTGTTATTGCGGATCCTACCCAACTACACCAGATCATAATGAATTTGGTTAGCAATGGCGTGCATGCCATGGGTAAGACAGGAGGTGTAATCAAACTTTCATTGATGCCTGTAAATGTCTCTCAATTCGACTCCAACGCCAGGATAAAGCCCGGAGATTATATCTGTTTAAGTGTTTCAGACACAGGAATGGGTATGTCAAAGGAGGTGATGAACCGTATTTTTGAACCGTTTTATACCACCAAAGGCGATGAGGATGGAACCGGCATGGGGCTGTCTGTTGTTTATGGTATCGTCAAAGATATGGATGGCGGCATAAAGGTACACAGCGAGTTAGGCAAGGGAAGTGAATTTAAATTATATTTTCCAAACTCGATGGCAATACTTGCCTCACTTTCTGAAGCCGAAGATGTCTATCATTTAAAAAATAGCTGTATGAATCCCGATGCCCGGCCCTAATATAGAAAAAATAAGAGCGCTTGAAAAGAAAATGGATTATCTGGGTATTCACAAAAAAGATATCCTGGAAAAATTTATAAAATCCTCAGGCCGTGGCGGCCAAAAGGTCAATAAATCATCCTCTGCGGTATTTTTGACTCATTTGCCGACCCAAATAAGCGTAAAATTCGGTAAATACAGATCTCAGCATCTGAACCGGTTTATGGCCCTGCGATACCTGGTGGAAAAAATTGAACAGCTAAAATCCGGGATGCCGGATGCCACAGCCCGAAAATTAGCCCGGCTGAAAAAACAGAAGCAGCGGCGAAGAAAAAAGGCACTTAACAAAGTCCCGGACCCCAAGGAAACTTGATCATTAATTGACTCTTGTTTCAGGTTTATGTATCGGAGTTTTATAACGTAAATTTCTCAGAGGATAAAGGTCTTATTTTTATGAAAGACTTGCTTGGATCGAGCAAATTCCAGATGATATATATCGCCTCCTGCGGTGAGGGCGTCAATGCCTTTCATCTCGTGGAATCCACCCTTGTTCAGTTTCCTGATTCCGACATCACTGTTGTAAAAGTTCCCAGAATACGAACGGAAAGCCAGGTTGATGATCTCATCGCTAAGGTCAAGGATATTGAAAGTATTATTGTTCATACCATTGTTGATTCAAACCTTCGCAGGTACCTCACGCGTCAGGGTATGGATAATCATATTGTCACCATTGATCTGATGGGCCCCATTATTTCAAAAATAGAAACATTTCTTGACCGTAAGCCACTGGAGACCCCGGGGCTTTATAGGGAGATTCACCTGGTGAATTTAGAACAGGTGTCTGCCATTGATTTTGCCCTGGCCCATGATGACGGTTTGAATCCGGAGAGTATCACTGAATCCGAAATTGTGTTGATAGGACTGTCCAGAGCCGGGAAAACGCCTTTATCAATGTACATGAGTGTTATGGGATGGAAAGTGGCCAATATCCCTTTTGTACCGGGTGTTCCCATGCCTCAGAGCCTGGATCGCGTGGACCGGCGCCGGGTGTTTGCTCTGAATATTAATCCGGACCAGCTGCAGGCACACCGGAGAATGCGCCAGGAGAGCCTTGGGGCAAAAGATATCTACGCCTATTCCGGGAAGGAGGAAATTGAAAAGGAGATTGAGCACGCCCAGAGATATTATATTACCAAAGGTTTTTCTATGATCAATGTGAGCAATAAACCCATAGAGACCAGTGCCGAGGAGATCATTGAAATGATTACGCGCAGGTTCAAGTCCAAGGCCCACATAAGGGATTTCATGTAAAGGCACCCGCAAATCCGTTTGAATTTATGATTAAGGTTCATCTTTGACGATGATGGCAGAAAAGAAAAAACAACCAAACAGGCGAAAATCCACCGACCTTTTCGGTCTTGTTTTTATTTGGATGAATATTGCTGCCTGTGCAGGATTGATTGCTGCCATTCTGATTTTTCACAGGGCCAAACCCGAATTTGAAACTGTTTTTGACCGTTTCTACAATCTGCAATTAAGGCGTTACTGGGATCAGAATTATGTCCGGTTTCTTGTTGACGTGCTGGGTACAGGGACCCTGATCAATGCTGCAGGTCTTTTGCTTTCCCGGTACCGGGGGCGGCGCAGCACTGATCACCGGAATTTAGTGTTGTTTTTAACCATTCTTTACAGTCTGCTGTTTGTTCTATCCAAAACATTGCTATAAAATCAGGAATGAAATAGTCATGTTCGTCTGTAATCAAGGATTCTTGCTTATATGCCGATAAGCTTGTTATCTGAACCCACAAGAATATTAGGAAAGACGGCTATGATACGTTATTTTATCCTGGTGTTTGTTTTGATTGCAATGTCACTGCCCTGCCGGGCCAGGGATTTTATGGTTGAATTTGTAGAGGAAAACTACATGGAAAATCAGGAGGATGATAGCGGCACCCCCATGATTTACCATTCCTTTCAGGTGCGCTCCCATGCGGGTTTAAAGATGCTGGTGCTCACCGGGGAACATCCTGAATACCGCAAATGGCTGCGCCGGTATGTTGCCCAGGATAAAGGGTTCATTGTCAAGGTTCCTGATAATGAAAACGATTTGTTTATTGCGTCAAAAGTCTATGAAATTGATGTGACAAATGTCCATCCCTATAATCCCACAACCTGGTCAATGAAAGGCAGACATGTTTTTGACGCCGCAGATTTGTCGGATACACAGGCCTGGATTAGCGCTGGTCAGGGACATATTCTTGTACTTGATCAAAATAACAAACGCAGTGAACTTATAGATACTGTGGTCAAGCGTATGGGCTATATCGGTATGATTGCAGGAGATCCTAAAGCCGCATTGGGAATATTCAGGAATCAGCCTGAAAAATTCAAAATGATCATTGTAAATTATGATATACCCGGTATGGGATCCGAGACTTTTGTTGATGAACTACTCAAGCTTGATCACAAAATACCCATACTTGTGGAAACCGGCTATAATAACGAAGCGCTCAAGCGCAAATATCTGTCAAAATTTTCAGGGGCAGGGACAGTTACGGTTACACCCGTTGCGTTGAATTGTCTTCAACAGACCATAAAAACCTTGATAAAGCCTGACAAGGAAACTGCGGCACAACCTGTGAATGGATAAAATGGATAAGATAACAAAAATCTGCAGCATCATATTTATACTTTTTCTAACGGTTCCCGGCAGCGGCCGAAGCGAAGGCCTGGAGTTTTATGAACTGGAGGCCGGATTCAAAAATTTTATTCAATGTGAACTCACCCGGACAGATGCTGAAAACCATTTTAAGGGGAAAAATTTTGACGTTACCATGGTGAATCTTTTTGATGTTACCAGGGAACTGGATATCACCATTCTTACCGGAACGGTTAAATGCGATGTTCAAGGGCAATACCGGACTTTGTATGTTGCCATGGGATTAAGAGAGTTAGCAGGAAAAAAGGTGGTTTCTTATTTCACCGTCAGATACAAGGACTTTCGCATTCTTACCACGGAACTGATTCGCTATCCATACAAGGAACGATGCCCGTGGACCCGATACTGGATCAACCCGGCGTAATTCAATTTCATTTCAATTTTTTTTTATAAGAAAGTCTGGGTAAGTTACTCAGATCTTTCAAGCTTTGTTGTGGAGTATGCCTGGCAGTTGATATGTCAGGTCAACCCATGGCTGTAATATAAAATTATAAAGAGGCATTTAATAATGAACCCCATACCATCTTCAGATAGAATGAAAAATGTCCATTCAGACATACGCGGTCCTATTTTTGAAAAAGCCATGAAAATGGTTTCTGCCGGGATTGATGTGTTAAGACTCAATACCGGAAATCCAGCTACGTTTGGGTTTACTATGCCTGATAGTGTGCGCACGGCTTTAATGCGTAATGTGGATAAAGCAGTTGGATATTGTGATTTAAAAGGTATGCCGGATGCCAGAAACGCCATATGCGACTATCACGTTGGTAAAGGGATTTTGGATCTCACCATGGATGATATATTCATTGGAAATGGTGTCAGTGAAGTTGTCAATATGGCCATGACCGCATTTTTAAATCCCGGAGATGAAATTCTTATTCCATCTCCAAGTTATTCACTTTGGACGAATATGGCCTATATTGTGGGCGCGACGCCTGTGCTTTATCGCTGTGATGAGGCGTGTGAATGGTATCCTGATGTGGTCGATCTTCGTAAAAAAATCACACCTAAAACACGTGCCATACTCATTATTAACCCCAATAATCCTACGGGTTCGTTATATTCGAAAGACGTGCTCAAGCAGATCATTCAAATTGCAAGAGAACACAAGTTGCTTATTTGTTCGGACGAAATATATGACCGATTGGTGATGGATGAGTTGGAACATGTCTCCACAGCGGCACTTGCGCCTGATATGCCGGTCTTCACCTTCAATGGCTTATCTAAGTCGCACATCGTATGTGGGTTTCGTTGTGGCTGGCTCGCAATTAGCGGGCCGCGTCAGCAAATTGGCGGTTTAATCGCGTCTATTACAAAGCTGGCTGCCATGCGTTTGTGTGGTAATGCACTAACACAACTTGTTATTCCGGCAGCACTGGAAGATGAAGAAAGCACAAAAGCGTTGATTTCTCCCGGAGGAAGAATTTATGAGCAAAGGGAAGCGACAATCAAAGCTTTAGATCAAATAGAGGGAATCACATACGTTAAAAATTCGGCAGCGTTTTATCTTTTTCCAAAAATTGATATCCAGAAATTTAATATTACAAATGACAAAAAATTTGTACTGGATTTACTGGAAAGCAAGCATATTTTAATTGTTGCGGGAAGTGGATTTGACTGGCCGGAACCGGATCATTTTAGAATGGTCATGTTGCCGGAATCAAAGGTTCTGTCAAGCGCAATACAGAAAATAGGTGATTTCCTCAGTACGTATCGCCAAGAATAATCTTTATCTTTAAGTCGGTTACAATCAATTTCCCTGAAGAACAAGCCTGGTCACGTTAGGTAACCAGGCTTGTAATGTTTATAATCTTTTTTTTATCGGCGGTCAGGATGCATAATGGCAGCCTGGGCTGCAGCCAGTCGGGCAATGGGTACCCGGTAGGGTGAACATGATACATAGTTCAATCCTGCTTTATGGCAGAATACCACGGATTCCGGGTCCCCGCCGTGCTCTCCGCAGATACCCAGTTTGATTTCAGGCCGGGTCTTGCGTCCACGTTCCACCGCCGTTGTAATCAGGCCTCCCACAGCTTCCTGGTCCAGGGTCTCAAAGGGGTCTGAACTGAGGATGGCATTGTCAATGTAGTCGTTCATGAAAGAACCGATATCGTCCCTTGAAAACCCAAAAGTCATCTGGGTTAAGTCATTGGTGCCAAAGGAGAAAAACTGGGCATATTCTGCCATTTTATCGGCAATCAAAGCAGCCCTTGGAATTTCGATCATGGTGCCGTATAGATAGGGAAGGGCGTCTATTTGGTAAGTTTTAAGCGTCTGATCATGGCACTGGGTAACAATGTCCCGGACAAAAGCCAGCTCTTTTTCATTGCAGGTCACGGGTACCATAATTTCAGGCATGGGCTTTTTACCCGCTTTAATCAGTTCTGCACAGGCCTCAAATATGGCTTTCACCTGCATGTGGGAGATTTCAGGATAGGTGATGCCAAGCCTTACCCCCCTGTGCCCGATCATGGGATTGGATTCTAAAAGCTGCTCGCTGCGTTTGAACACCTCTTCTATGTCTATATGCAGGGCATCGGCAATTTCCTGCTGATTTTCCCGTGACTGGGGCACAAATTCATGCAGGGGCGGATCCAGCAGGCGGATGGTTACGGGCAGATTATCCATGATCTGCAGGGTGGCTTTGATCTCCTCTTTGACAAAGGGGAACAGTTCTTCAAGGACGGCTTCTCTCTCTTCGTGGGTTTTGCTCAAAATCATTTTGCGCAAAAGGAAAAGGGCTTTATCCGAATCCGCACCGTAGAACATGTGTTCTGTTCTGAAAAGTCCGATGCCCTGGGCCCCAAAATCAAGGGCTGTCATGGCATCTGCCGGGGTGTCCGCATTGGTGCGGACCTGCATGGCCCGGTATTTATCCGCAATCGCCATGAACGCTTTGAATCTGACATTCTCCGATGCGTCCTTCATTTTGAGCTGGCCTTGGTATACCATACCTTTGGTGCCGTTAAGGGTGAAGAGATCCCCTTCCTTGAACACTCGGGTTCCCACACGAAGTTCTTTGGTTGCAAGATTTATTTTAAGGGCACCCGCACCCACAATACAGCATTTGCCCCATCCCCTGGCCACTAAGGCCGCATGGGAGGTCATGCCGCCTCTTGCCGTGAGAACGGCTGCGGCAGCCCGCATGCCTTCAATGTCTTCGGGATTGGTCTCTTCACGGACCAGAATAACATTTTTATCTGATTTGGCCCATTGAACCGCGTCTTCGGCTGTGAACACAATCTGTCCCCATGCACCGCCGGGTCCTGCAGGCAGGCCTTCAGCGACCTTGACGGCTGTTTTTTCCGCATCCGAGTCCACAATGGGGTGAAGCATGTCATCCAGAATTTTAGGATCAAGACGGCATACCATGGTTTTTTCATCAATGGTGCCTTCTTCAAGCATATCCATGGCCATGTTCAGGGCAGCGGTGGCAGTGCGTTTGCCCACCCGGCACTGGAGCATGTAAAGCCTGCCTTCCTGGATGGTGAATTCAATGTCCTGCATATCCTTGTAATGGGCTTCTAAAAGATTCCTGATGTCGAACAACTGCTTGTAAAGCTGGGGCATGGATTCTTCCAGGGAGGGCAGGTGTTTATTCTGTGAGTTTTTGGTGTCGGTGTTCAAAGGATTGGGGGTTCTGGTGCCTGCCACCACATCCTCGCCCTGGGCATTGACCAGCCATTCTCCATAAAATTTATTGTTCCCTGTGGCCGGGTCCCTGGTAAAGGCAACGCCTGTGGCCGAGGTGTCGCCCATGTTGCCGAAAACCATGGTCTGGACATTGACGGCCGTGCCCCAGCTGTCCGGAATATGTTCAATGCGGCGGTAGGATACTGCCCGTTTGCCGTTCCAGCTTTTAAATACGGCACCGATGGAACCCATAAGTTGCTCTTTGGGATCATCGGGGAAATCGGCACCCAGATTTTCCCGGATTTTTTTCTTAAACCGTTCACAAAGGGCCTTTAAATCTTCGGTGGAAATATCCGTGTCATTGTCATAGCCCTTGTCGTTTTTCAGATTGTTCATCATCATTTCAAGACTCAGACGAATACCCATGCCGTCCTTGGGACGGATCTGTTCCGCTTTTTCCATAACCACATCTGAATACATCATGATCAGCCGACGGTAGGCATCATAGACAAACCATTCATTATTGGTTTTTTTGATCAGTCCCGGGATTGTAGTTGTACACAGGCCGACGTTCAATATGGTTTCCATCATTCCGGGCATTGAGCTTCTTGCTCCGGATCGGCAGGATACCAGTAATGGATTTTTCGGATCACCAAAAATCATGCCTGTATAGGATTCAATATTGGCCATGGCTTTAAGGATTTCTTCTTCAAGGGTATCCGGAAAACGTCCGTTTAAATTAAAATAGTGATTGCAGCATTCCGTTGATATGGTAAATCCTGGCGGAACAGGCAGTTTTAGCTTTGCCATTTCTGCAAGGTTGGCGCCTTTGCCGCCCAAAAGGTTTTTCTGACTTGCATCGCCCTCCGTTTTATCAGGGCCGAACTCATAAATGTATTTGGTCATTTTAACTCACCGTTTATATGTTTAAGGACATATTGATATTTAGCTTGCCCAAGCCGTGGAACCAGCCGGAATTCGATTTTTTTTACTAAAGCCTGCCAAATGTTAACGTCTACTATTAAAAAATTGGAAAATCAAGTCAACATTGAAATCTAATGTTTATAAATTACCGCGTCGATGATAATATTACTATTTTTTAAAATGGTGTGCCTTGGCACGTTATCGCCGCTTGACAGGTGCAAACAGGAGGAATAAATGCTGAATATAGAATCCATAACCAAAGGATTCGCAGATCATGTACTGCTTGACAATACCGGCATGCAGATCAATTCCGGTGAACGAGTCGGCCTGGTGGGAAGAAATGGCCATGGTAAAACCACGCTTTTAAATATCATAGCAGGTATGGATCACCCCGATGACGGGCGTATTATTATACCCAGTGGATATCGGATCGGTGTGCTTTCCCAGCATATAGAATTCAGCCGACCCACTGTTCTTGGAGAGGCCATGCTTGGTCTGCCTGATCATGAACGTGATCATTTCTGGAAAGCTGAAAAAATTTTGTCAGGCCTTGGGTTTTCAGAACAGGATATGCAAAAGGATCCCATGCAGTTTTCCGGTGGCTACCAGGTGCGTTTAAACCTTGCCAAGGTACTGGTGTCTGAACCGGATCTGTTAATCCTTGACGAGCCCACCAACTATCTGGATATTACATCCATCCGCTGGATTACAGGGTTTCTTATTTCCTGGCCAAGGGAGATGCTTCTGGTTACCCATGACCGCGGATTCATGGATAATGTGGTCACCCATATTGTGGGGATTCACCGTCGCAAGATGAAAAAGATACAGGGCGACACGTCCAAATATTATCTTCAGGTGGCCCAGGACGAAGAGATCTATGAAAAAACCCGGGTCAATGATGAGAAACGCAAAAAAGAGATTGAACTGTTCATTTCCCGGTTTCGGGCCAAGGCAAGGCTGGCCAACATGGTGCAGTCCAGGATTAAGACCCTTGCCAAGCTTGAAACAAAAGACAAACTGGCAGAACTTAAAAATCTGGATTTTTCCTTTAACTATTTACCTTTTGCCGGTAAACAGGTGATGACCGTCGAGGATTTGAGTTTTGGGTACGAAAAAAAGACCCCTTTGATCAAAAATTTTTCCTTGACCATATACCCGGGTGACCGTGTGGGCGTGATTGGCAAAAACGGTAAAGGAAAAACCACACTACTCAAATTGATCAGTCAGAATATGAATCCGGATGAAGGATGGGTGAAGCCCAACCCAGGTGTGGAGACCGGATATTTTGAGCAGACCAATATCCAGACCTTACATCCGCAATTCACTGTGGAAGAAGAGCTTTTGCATGCCTATCCTGAAACAGACCGCCAGACTGCCAGAAATATTTGCGGTGCCATGATGTTTGAGCAGGATGCAGCCTTAAAAAAGATCAGTGTGCTGTCCGGCGGAGAAAAAGCCCGGGTCATGCTTGCTAAGCTTCTGATCCGGCCTTTGAATCTTCTGCTTTTGGATGAGCCGTCAAACCATCTGGACATTGAATCAAGCGATGCCTTTGTGGAGGCCTTAAATGCCTTTGAAGGCGCTGTGGTTCTTGTTACCCATAACGAGATGTTTCTATATGCCCTGGCAAATCGCCTGGTGATATTTACTGCCGACGGCATTGACATATTTGAGGGCACCTACCAGGAATTTCTTGAAAAACAGGGATGGGAGGATGAAGAAATGATCCCTGTCAAGCGCAAAAAAAGCGCACAGCTTCCCAAAAAAGAATTGCGCAAAAAAAAATCGCAAGCTTTGGCCGAAAGGTCAAAGCAACTGACACCGATAAATAAAAAAATAAACAAAATTGAAAATGAGATAGAGGCAAAGGAGACCAAAATGGCCCGGGTGAACGACGACCTGCTTGATGCCTCCCAGGACCAGGACGGATTAAAAATTGCCACTTTATCCAAAGAACATGCTAAACTGGAATCAGATATTGAAACCCTGTTTGACACCCTTGCGGAACTAACCGAAAGGGCAGACAAAATAAAAAAAGAAATTTGACCAAGAAATATTCTGCCTTGAAAGTGGGGATTGAAATGGACAAACAAAGGCTTAAATTCTATTATGGTATTATTTTGATCGTGGTGGGCATCGCGGTTTTCATAAGGGTTCCCCATGTGATACCCCAAATTGAGACCATTGAATTTTTTAAAAATAAGATCGGAATTATAAAGTTCTGTTCCTATTTCGTAGGTTTCCTTTTGGTACTGGCCGGTAGTATCCGGGTGGTCAAAAATCACAAAAAGTAGTAATAGTTTCAGGACATCTGAATGGCTAACAGCACTGTTTTAAAATCCGGGTCCAGCCTTAAATCTACCATTAAAGATCAGTCTGGTGCCGGTAAAGTTAAAATCGGTGAAATCCTTTCTAAAGAAGGACAGATTACCTCCATTATGCTCAATGAGGCCCTCGCGATCCAGAAAAAGACCAACGAGCGGCTTTCGAGTATTTTGCTCCAGAAAGGCTACATTGATCCCGATACCATCGTTAATGTGCTGGGGCGAATATACAACTACAAGATTGTCGGGTTCTCTGAAATAAAGCCGGATCCCCAGGCATTGAAAATTCTGCCTTATGATCAAGCTAAAAATCATCTGGTTTTCCCCTTGAAACTGGCTGGGGACGATTTGCAGGTCTGCATGGCGGAGCCCACGGATACGGATGTGGTTGCTGAGCTTGGAAAGAAAACGGGAAAAAACATACGGGCCCTTGTCTCCACTGAAAATGATATCATCCAAGCGTATCGTGATTTTTATAAAATTTCCGATGCGGAGTATAAAAGTTTTCTTCATTTTGATGACGAGGCAGAAGATGATGAGCCGGTAACCTCTGTTGAGGATTTCGGCTCCCTGGTTTCCGAGGCGGCAGAGGAACTTGAGGTAGCCGGTGCCGATACGAGTTTCGGCCAGGATCAGTTCATGGCCTCGGATGCACCCATCATAAAACTGGTAAACGGCATCTTAACCAAAGCAATCAATGACGGCGTCTCAGATATACACATCGAACCCTTTGAAAAAGCTTTTCAGGTGCGTTACCGCTTGGACGGCGGCATGTACAAGGCTATGAATCTGCCATTGTCAATTAAAAATGCCGTTATTTCAAGGATAAAGATTCTGGCCTCCCTGGACATTGCCGAGCGCAGGGTGCCCCAGGACGGTCGAATCAAACTTCGGCTGGGCAAGAAAAAATCCGTGGACTTTCGTGTCTCCTCCTTGCCCACCCTCTTTGGCGAGAGTATTGTCATGCGTATCCTCGACCAGAGCGCATTGAGCGTTGATCTGAGCCGTCTAGGGTTTGAATCCGGCACCTTTGAGATGCTCAAACGCTGTATATCCAGACCCTATGGCCTGCTTCTGGTTACAGGACCCACGGGTTCGGGTAAAACCACGACCCTGTACTCCATTCTTAACCGTCTGAACAAAGATGATATCAAAATTCTGACAGCCGAAGATCCTGTGGAGTTCAATTTTAAGGGGATTAACCAGGTACCGGTAAGAGAGGAGGTGGGCATGACCTTTGCCGCAGCCTTGAAAGCCTTTCTCAGACAGGATCCGGACATTATCATGGTGGGTGAGATTCGTGATATGGATACGGCAGAGATTGCCATCAAAGCTGCCATGACAGGTCATCTTGTGTTTGCCACCCTGCATACCAATGACTGTCCGTCCACCATTGGAAGGCTTGTGGATATCGGCATTCCACCTTATATGCTGGCCTCATCCGTTACCATGGTTTTATCCCAGAGGCTTGGGCGCAGGCTTTGTCCGGATTGCAAGCAGGTGGTCACCGGGTATAATCCGGAAGAGCTGGAATTGCACGGATTTAACAAGCGTGAGATCCCCGATCTGACCATTTACGGCCCTAAAGGCTGCCCCCACTGCAACGGCACCGGATACAAGGGCAGGGTCGGGCTGTATGAACTCATGGAAGTGACCGATGAGGTCGCCAAAGCCATTTCTGCCGAAGTGCCGGAAGACCAGTTGCGCAAGGTGGCTGTCGCCGAAGGCATGATCACTCTTCGGGATGCAGGCCTGGTTAAGATAAAATCCGGAGAGATATCCCTGGAAGAAGTGTTAAAAAAAACCGTTATATCAAAAGAGGCCCTGCCGGCCTATCTGGTGAACCCCGACATTGAACAATACGAGGACAAGGATGTAATCATCCGTGAAGGAAACACGGATATTGATTTTTTCAAGCTTGTTCAAGGCGCTGTCTATGTGGTCAAGGGCGGTAAAATGATCGCAGAAATCACCCAGCCCGGAGAGTATTTCGGTGAGATGGCCGCCATAACCGGAACGCCAAGGTCTGCGTCTATTATTTCAAAGGGACGCTCCAAGATCAAACGGTTTCCGGGAGACAAGCTGATTGAAATTATAGAAAAATATCCTGATGTAGCCAAGCATCTTTTCACAGTCCTTGCCGACCGGCTTAACGAGACAGACCGCAAATTGGTTTCCCTTTATAACCAGATCAAAAAACGAAAAGTCAACGAGAACGTTTCTTAATTAAAGATTGTTTAAAGCAGGAAAAATGAATCAGGACACAAAAAAAGAGAAAATGATGACCCGTCAGGCCTTTTATATCTCCCTTCTGATCTCCCTGACATTGGGATTTTTGATTGGTACCGTATATACATCGTTTAAGCTGGCGGATTCAAAACAGCCGGGGATGGGACATATGCCACCGGCTATGGTGGGGAATATGCCAAAAGGCATGCCCGCGCCTGAAAAAGAGGCTGGTGGCGATCAAAGCCCGGGCCTTGCAACCATGGCAGATCCACACATTAGGGAATTGCAGACGTTTGTAAAGGAACATCCCGATAATGTGAAAGCCTGGATTGAGCTGGGCAATGCCTTTTTTGATATAGACCGTTTTGGGGATGCTATCAATGCCTATGAGAAAGCCCTGTCCATTCAGCCCGATAATCCACATGTTCTCACGGACCTTGGGGTAATGTATCAACGGAACAATGAACCTGAAAAAGCCCTGACAGCCTTTAACAAAGCCATTACGGTTCAGTCCGATTTTGAAACCGCCTGGTTTAACAAGGGGATTGTCTATATGCACGACCTCAATGATCTCCCCAAAGCCATTGAGGCCTGGGAACAGCTGGTAAAAGTTAATCCTACGGCCCGAACATCCGGGGGAAAACTGGTGTCTGAAATGGTTGAAAAGCTGAAAACCCAAGGCCGGTGATAAGTCCCTAAATAGTGCCTGAACGGAAACCCGTGTTTGAACCAAAAGTTGCCTATATGCAAGGCGCAAGAAAAATTGTAACCGGAGCAACCTGATGGTTGTGAGGATTGCAACTTTTCTTGCAACGCCGCAGATGGGTGACTTTTCGTTCAAACACTAACTAAAAATATAAAAGCCCAGATTCTTTGCATAGGGCGGCGGGTTGTAAAATTCTCCGTAAATGTAATTCCCCTGGATCTGTCTGACCACCACTCTGCGTTTAACCAGTGCTCGTTTGATATCATCCAGGTTGAATTCAATATCCAAAAAATCATTGACAAGGATGCGATGGGATTTTGATATCCTGATGCCAATGGCGGATAATGATACCTGCTCCACACGGATTTTTCCAAATTCTCCGGTTTTAAGGCGTTTGAACTGGCCCTGCAGAGATACGGATTTTCCAAAGTTTTTAATGTCTTGTTTCGAGGCGTGTTCAGGTAAAGTTTCTTTTGCGTTTTCACCCTCTGCCAGAGCCATTTCATTTTCTACCAGCACCTGGATGTTTTCCTGCATATCTGCCACCTCGCTTTCCTGGTCAGGCTGGCGGGTTTTGGAAAGGATCTGGGCCAAAAGGTTTTTGAGCTGACCGGCATCTTCAGCTGCCATTGTGTGTGATTGGATGGTGACAGAGGAGAAAAGTTGCTTACAATCCAACGGTGCTAGGGTCAGGGCTTTTTTTATCCTTGCCAGGGCTTTCTGGGCACCATCGGAATAGGTCAAGGGCAACAGAACAAGGAAGCTGTTTTCTGCATACCTGAAAATCAGGTCTTCACGGCGTTTGGTTTTATTCAGAATGGCGGTCAGTTCCTTGAGGGCCGTATCACATTTATCCTGTCCCAGGGTTTCGTACTGCCGTGCCATGCCATCCACCACAAGAATGAGGACTGAAAAAACCCGACCAAACCGGGCCTGGAAGTCATCCAGGTTAGACACGGTACGTTCAAAACTGAATCTGTTTTTTATACCTGTCAGACTGTCCCGGGTGGCAAGGTTGGTCAGTGCCTGGTGATAGTAGGATCGTTCAATGGCAATGGCGGCATATTCGGCAATGGAGGAGAGCAGGCCAAGGTCCTGTTCGCTGAACGTTTCTTCATTAACCCGGTTGACCAGTTCTATAACACCAAAAATTTTGTTATCGGTTTTCAACGGCGTGGCAATGATGGAACGGGTGTTGAACCGGGTGTATTTGTCCACCCTGTTGCTGAATCTTTTGTCCTTTGTTACATCATCAACCACCAGTGGCTTGCCTGTTTTCATGACATATCCTGCAATCCCCTCACCCTTGGGCAGTCTCACCCCCTGCAGACGCCTGCTGTTGGTACCTACCACCACGGAAAAAACCATGTCACCGGTTTTGGCGTCCTTGAGCAGGATGGACCAGTGGCAGGGTTGAAAAATGCAGCCCACCTGGTACAAGACAATATCCAGAACCTGCTTGACGGTTTGGGCCTTGGACAGGGATTTGCCCATCTCAAAACCAATGTCCGGGGGCAAAAGTCCGTCCTCGCTTAATGGGGTATCCTGTGTTCGGCTCGTTGGGTCCCCCTGGTAATAATATTTTGTGTTGGCTCGGGACAGTTTGATGTTTGCCCACAGTAGGTTTTCCTTAAGCTGATTTACCGTTGGGAAAACAAACTGGTAAAAGGCTGAGATATCTTCGATTTCCTTGTTCATGTCAAGAATACAGTTGATAATATTGATTTTTTCCGGATTAACGCAGGTTTCCACCTCCGGGGCAAGAATGGGAGGACGGATGAAATCAAAGGACCCCATGCCTTGGGTCCAGCATAGGAAATCTGCCATAGATACAATGGCAATCAATTGTTTTTCATCCTCAGTCAGGTCGTGGTTCTCAAAGGATTGGTGGTGGTATTTTACCGCCAGTACAAGGTTTTCTGGAAGTTGCCACCGGGTGCAGAAAAAGGCCCCGATATCATCATGGCCCAGACCGATTTCAGATCTTTCTTTTTCAATAACAAGGTCTGTGGATTCCGACAGATTTTTAATAAATTCGCCATAGCTGCGATGCCCCCGCAGATCTAAAAATATTTTTCCAACATCATGGAGCAACCCGGCAGTATATGCTTCTTCCGGATTTGGGTATGCAACTTTTTGGGCTATTTTCATACTCAGCACCGCAACAGCAAGACTGTGGCGCCAGAACATCAGGCGGTTAAACTCTTTTGTATACCCGGTTTTAAATATTTTTTCAAAAATAGCGATGCTCAAGGCCAATTTTTTGAGTTCATCAAGGCCCAGGATGACAACTGCATCCGACAGGGTGGTCACTTTTCGGCTCAAACCGAAAAATGCAGAGTTGACCAGCTCCAGTACACGGATGGAAATGCCGGGGTCCGTCTCAACAATTTTTGCCACCTCCTCCAGGGATGCTGTATCGTTTTTTGATACTTCAAGCAGCTTAGCGGCTACCTGTGGAAAACTTGGCAGGGTATCCCGGTCAAGGGTTAAGACTGCCTGTATATCCGATTGGGAGGGAAGGTTAAGTTTATCAGTCATTTTGATGGACCCTTTTTTTAAAAAATGTCCTGATTGAAAATCAGGAACAATAGGCCTGGATCAGGCCTGGATATAGGCATCAATTTCCGGATACCGTATCCTGAATGCGTTGAATTCATTCAGTGTCCGGTGATCAGATGGATCAAGTACCAGTAACCGGTCAAAAATTTTCGCTGCATCAATAATCTTATTTTGTTTGTCCTCCGGTTCTGTTTCGATCAGACGCAGTTGCCCCAACAGGGCAAATTTGTCTTCAGACACAGACAACACCTGATCATAATAATGTCTTGCCTGGGCGAATTGTTCCATCTGCAAACAGGCATCTGCGATCCGGGTTTGGGCGATTGCTATATTCATTCCGGCTGCCATGGCTTTTTCCCACAGCTGTTTTGCCTTTTCGTATTCCTTGTTGCCCCGGGCACAATCTGCCAGCCCGTCCATTGCATAGACATTCCGGCAATCAACTTCCAGAATCCGTTGGAATAGAGCCTTTGCATTGGCAAAGTCTCCCTGTCTGCGGTAAAAGTTGGCCAGTGCGCCGATGGCTCTGGGATTTTGGGGCTGTTTGGCTACAAGCCTCTCAAGAAGCGGGCCGGCCAGGTCAAATTCCTTGAGGCGAACATATATGTTGCCAAGACCTGACAGGGCAAAGGGATCATCAGGATTCAGCCTGATGGATCTTTCATATATTTGTCTGGCAGTGGTAAAATCCCCTTTTTTGGTCAACGCATCGGCCAGCCGGGTCATCACCAGGTAGTTTTCAGGGTGGGTGTCCAGGGCCTTGGTCCAAATTTCAATGGCACTGTCCAGGTTGTTGGTGCCCCTGTATGCATCGCCAAGACCGGACATGGCAAAAGGATTAAGCGGGTCTGCATCAAGGCAACTTTGATAATATTTTGCAGCGGTTTTAAATTGTTTTTGCATTCGTTTGACATCACCTAACGCAACCAGGACATAAGGGTTTTTAGGTGATACTTCCAGGGCGGCCAGTAATAAGGGTTCTGCTTGTTCCGGCTTTCGAATGCGAATAAGGTCTCGGGCATTTTTGCATAAATTCAATGCCGTGATTGTATCATTTTCATTTTCTTGTTTTTTTTCTTTAACACGCTTCTGCATTGGCTGTATGCCCAATCAAAATAAATATTAGGTTCAATTCTAGTACTCGATTTGAGAATTCGATTAACCAAATATTTAATCGCGCGGTTGAGTTTTTGTCAATGGTGAAAAATTATAAATTGTCGCGTGTTATGATTGTGGAAAGATTGAAATTTGGAATCGCAGGGTTTTTTGCCGTATTTGCGAAACAGGATAAAGAAAAAGGTTTGGCCCTTTTTTTAAAATCTGGTAGAAGTTTGGTATGTATGATGTCATTATCATAGGTGCCGGGCCTGCCGGAACAGTTGCCGGTTATCTTTTAGGGCGTGCGGGGTTGTCTGTGCTGTTGTTGGACAGAAAAGATTTTCCCAGGAAAAAAGCATGCGCAGGCGGGATTACGCCCAAGGCCATGGCTCTGTTCCCCTTTGATATTTCCTGTCTCATCCGCCGCACTTGCCGGGAGGTGAAAATTATCCGTCCGGGAAACGTTTCTTTTACAGTCAAAGCCAAGGCCCCTTTGTGCTACATCACCAAAAGGATGGATTTGGATGCCTATTCCCTGGAAAAAGCGGTACAGGCCGGGTGCCGGTTTCGAAAAATAGGCAGGATCATCCGGCTTGATCAGGACGATTGTGGTGTCAACCTGACCCTTTCCTCTGATGGTAAAACCGATATTCTCAGGGCCGGATACCTGATCGGGGCCGATGGTGCCAATTCAAAGATTCGCAGGCTCATTGGCGGTCAAAAGTCGCGTATCATTAAGCTGCCTGCCCTGGAAGCTGATGTGTCTGTGAAAAATGCCGGACTTCATCCCATGACATTTGATTTTTCCAGGGACATTCAAGGGTATTACTGGATATTTCCCCGCAAAACCCACGTGAATATCGGCATTTTCAGTGCTATGCCCAATGGAACCATGAACCGGGATTTATTAAAAAACTATGCCGAAGACAGGCTTAAAACAGATATCCTGACCAATGTTAAGGGGTATCCCATTGCCACCAGCTATGGCAAAGTGCATCTGGGAACAGGGCGTGTGCTTCTGGCAGGAGATGCAGCCGGTCTGGCCGAGCCTTTGTTGGGGGAGGGGATCTATTCTGCGTTGAAATCCGGTATCCTTTCAGCCCGGGCCATTGAACATACTGTTGGACGTAAATCGCTTACGCCTTCAGATGCCCTTGGCTTCTACCGGCAGGCCCTCTGGGCTTTACAGCTGGATTTGCGGCTTTACAGGTGCTGCGCATCCATTCTGTATCAATTTCCAAAGTGGTCGCTTGCTCTTGGATCCTGCAACATTCTACATAATTGTTTTTCCAGGGGATATTCCACTGGAAAGACCCTGCATGAAATTTTAATGCCCTTTTGAGGGCCTGTAAGCACTGATTTTCGCTTCTTAATTATCGTTTTGTGTATGAAAATACAAAAATGTCTTGATTTTCGCGCCCTTGTTTTATCTATAAGCATGAAATTACACTAATGTAACCTACTATATTCCAAAAATGTTATTTGTATTGAGGGGTGTTCTGAAAAACCAAAGTAAAATATCTTAATAATTTCAAATAGATGTGTTAAAATATCAAAAAAAATAATTTTTGGCACCTCTCTTGCTTTTTACAAAGCGTAAAGCGTAACTTGTTTTAACGCACATATTAACAAAGGGAGTAAATATGAAAGAAGTTGTGGCAGTGATTAAACCGTTTAAGGTGGATGAGGTTAAAGATGCTTTATCCAAAATCAGTATTAACGGTATGACTATTTCGGAAGTTAAAGGATTTGGCCGTCAGAAAGGACACAAAGAGGTATACCGAGGTGCAGAATACCAGACAGATTTTGTACCCAAAGTTGAATTGAAAATTTGTGTTGCCGATGACCAGGTTCAAGCGGTGGTGGATACAATAGTAGAAACAGCGAAAACAGGGAAAATCGGTGATGGTAAAATATTTGTTCTTCCTGTGGAAAATGTTGTTCGTATTCGTACAGGTGAAACCGGAACAGAAGCTTTATAAAATTTAAATAATTGATATTAATTAAGGAGGTTAAAAAAAATGAAGTATGCACTGATGATTCTGACTTCGTTGGCTTGCACCATCACAGCAGCATGGGCCGGTACAGACGATGCCCCGACAGTGGTCTCTAATGCCGAAGCCATTAAGCTGGTCCAAACCCATGCCGACTACATCTGGACCCTTATTGCAGCAGCCCTTGTTTTCTTTATGCAGGCCGGGTTCGCCATGGTTGAAACAGGTTTCACCCGTGCTAAAAACGCTGTAAACATTATGATGAAAAACCTGATGGACTTTGCCATGGGCTCAATTTTTTACTGGGCCATTGGTTTCGGCCTGATGTTCGGTGTCTCTAAAACAGGTTTTTTCGGCACCACCGGCTTTTTCTTAAGTGATTTTAAAGTGGGCGGAGATCCCTGGGTACTGGCCTTCTGGATGTTCCAGGTTGTGTTTGCCGCAACGTCTGCCACCATTGTTTCCGGTGCCATGGCTGAACGCACCAAATTTACCTGTTACCTTATTTATAGTGCGGTTGTGTCCGCATTCATCTATCCCATTTTTGGTTCCTGGGCCTGGGGTTCGCTGTTCCATGGTGGTGGATGGCTTGAGGGTCTTGGATTCATCGATTTTGCAGGCTCCACCGTTGTGCACTCCATAGGTGGCTGGGCTTCATTGGCCGGTGCCATAGTTCTTGGTCCCCGTATTGGAAAGTTCACCAAAGACGGCCAGATTAAACCGATTCTTGGCCACAATATCCCCATGGCCGCCCTTGGCGTATTTATCCTGTGGATAGGCTGGTTTGGTTTCAATCCGGGTTCCACTACTGCTGCAAATACCGACACTGCAATGATTTTTGTAAATACCAACCTGGCTGGCGCCGCCGGCTGTGTTATGGCCATGATCGTTTCCTGGATCAAGTTTGGAAAACCTGAAGTGGGCATGAGCTTGAATGGTGCTCTGGCAGGTCTGGTAGCTATTACTGCAGGCTGTAACAACGTTACGCCTGGTTCCTCCATCATCATCGGCGGCATTGGCGGTGTTTTGGTTGTCTTCGCCGTACTGTTTGTTGATAAAATCAGAATTGACGATCCCGTTGGCGCGATTTCCGTACACGGTGTAAATGGTGCCTGGGGAACCCTTGCTGCAGGTATATTCAACATCGGCGGCCCTACCTTGAAAATTATATCTGTACAGTGCATCGGTATTGTTTCCTGCTTTGCGTGGACATTTTGCACGACATTTATCCTGTTCAAGATTATTGATGCGACCATGGGTTTAAGAGTATCCCCGGAAGAAGAAATGGAAGGACTGGACGGACCGGAACATGGCGGAAATGCATATCCTGACTTTGTAACCAACAATCATTAATTAATCATGTCCCCAGGCTGCTGTTTCGGAACTTTCGACAGCGGCCGGGCATTTTCCTCCTATGCAGGCAAGAATAATGTACTAAATAAAGTTAACGCAACCACCTGCATATTTGCTTGGCGTCCTCCTTACGCGCGAGATGCCTAAAGTACCTGCCGCCTCCCTCCCTCTAAGGCGGCAGGTACTTTATTTTTGTGGCATCAAATACAGCAGGCTCTTATGGGAATTTCCAAAATTTAAAATTCATAGGTCAGCCGGATAAAGCCTCCCCGCTGGATCTGGGTTGAAACCATACTGATGATTTCAGACAGGCTTTGTTGCCTATCATCATGCAAGAGGTTATGTCCCACAATTTCAATTTTCCAGTCAGGGGAGGGTTCCCAGGAGAGGGAAAGCGTCAAATCAAAGAGGCCTGATTGGTCCTGTACATCAATGTCGTGGGTATAAGTCAGCCAGGTGTTGAAGCTTACGGTGTCAGACCATCCTTGATCCGTACATTGAAAAATTCAAACATTGTCACAGTGGGTGAGGCCGACACTTTTGCAAAACAAGGCGGCATGATACAATTTATAACCATTGAAAATAAGTTGCGATTTATAATCAATCTCAAGGCCGCAAAGGCGGCTGGTTTTGATCTGGATTCCCGTTTGCTTTCCCTGGCCCTTGAATTGATCAAATAATATAATATTGTTGTGCAAATCCCAGAATATGGTCATGATGCGCAGAGTCTGAGTTTTTTCGAAAATGCCCCCGATTCTGTGAGACAGGGGTCAGGCCAAAGGCATTTCCGGCAACTGGGTGCATCCGGGCATCATAAAAGCCGGTTTAATAATATGATGCATAGCCAGACAATTGAGGACATCCATCGCATTGCCGGTGACAAAGGCGAACATACGGATTCTGTTTTCAACAAGCCGGGTCGCATAGGGTTCCGAAATTGCACCGCAAACCAGAGCCGTGACTTTTTCACGGTTTAAAAGCGCTGCCAGGGCAATGATATCGTGCGGTTCGAAAACTTCATATTTCTTGCTATGAATGCTTTGATTTTCAATGTCTGCAATTAAAAGGGTTTTTGCGGCATCAAACACAGGCGAAACCCGGTTTCCCCAAGTGGTAATCGCAATTTTCATGATCTCCTCCTATTAGGACTCTTTTTTGCGAGCATTAAAAATGCAAAGGTTGTGCCTTAACAGACCCAGGGGGACAACTGCGGCAAACCCCTGTCTGATCTGTATGTTTTTCAAGCGACAGATCCTGGGAATATCGTGATTGTTGCAAAAAAGAGACTTATATACGTTTTCGGTTGCATGGATAAATCTCTTTTACAACTGGATTCCCAGTTTTTTAATGCGCCTGAACAGGGTGCTTTTGTGTATTCCCAGGTCCCGGGCTGCAGCATTCCGGTTATTGTTGTTCCGTTTCAACGCGTCCGTAATCATTTTGATTTGTGCGGTAAGTACCGGATTTTTATTTTCACCGGCTCCCGGTCCTGATTTGGCGGCAAGTGACGGCGGCAGATGCGCCATGGTGATGAACTCTTTGGCGCACAAGACAAAGGCATGTTCAATGATATTTTCAAGCTCCCTGATATTTCCGGGGAAATCATGAGCCATCAATGCGGCAAGCACCTCAGGAGAAAGTCCCTGGATCATTTTGTTGCGGCGTAGATTCAACCGGGAGATGAACTGGTCTACCAGGTAGGGAATATCTTCCATTCTATGACGCAGGGGCGGCAGAGAGATTTTAATAACATTGATACGGTAATAAAGATCCTGACGAAATTCCTTGTTTTCCACCATGGTTGTCAGGTTTTTATTGGTGGCGGCAATAATTCTGACATTGGATTGCTCTTTGGCTATGCCGCCAAGGGGTGTGTATTCGCGTTCCTGAAGTACCCGAAGCAACCTGACCTGAAAGGCCGGGCTTGTGTCTGCGATTTCATCAAGAAAGATCGTACCGTTGTCTGCCAGGGCAAAATGGCCGGGCTTGTCTTTTACTGCATGGGTGAATGCCCCTTTTTTATATCCAAACAGTTCTGACTCCAGTAGGGTGTCCGGCAGCGCACCGCAGTTGATGGCCACAAAAGGGCAATCTTTTCTGTGGCTTGTGTTGTGAATGGCCCTTGCCATTAACTCTTTTCCAGTACCAGTTTCTCCTTCGATCAGAACGGATGAATCGCTTTCAGCGATCTGGGGAAGGATATTGAAAATATTTTTCATGGCACTGGAGTTGCTCACCATGTCACCCACCCGGACGCCTCCAGTCAGTTCTTTTCTTAACGCTTCCACCACAGAGTGATCCCTGAAGGTTTCCACCCCGCCCAGAACCTCACCGTTTTTATCAATGAGCAGAGAGGTGGATGCAGTTATCGGGATTTTTTTTTGTTGGGTGTTAATAATATATGCGGAACTTGATACAAAGGGTTTGCCCTGATCCATTGTTTTTTTCAGGGCACAACCCTGTTCACACATGTTGGAACGGAAAACATCCCAGCAATGGCAACCTATGGCATCCTGCCGGCAGATGCCGGTAATTTCTTCGGCAGCCCTGTTAAATGAGGTGATTTTCCAGTTGTAGTCAATGGTAAAGACCCCGTCCGAAATTGAATCCAGGATGATTTTTGTGGTGTCTGTGTTTAACGGGGTATTTCTATCGTTTTGGGACATGTCGGGAAATCCTTTTATATTTATAAGCTTAATTAAGCATATTAATCGCTTTTTTGCAAATGTTGTATATGGATTTCTTCAGCCCAAATCGCATAATTGCACCGGGTGCTTTTCCCTTATTGAAAGCTTCAGGCGTTAAAATTTTGAAAATGCTCGCAATTATGCAACCGTATTTTCTGTGTGTTCGGTTGTGATAGATTTCGAATCTGCAACTAACAGCTACGGGCTGACCCGCTCTATCATCATCCAGACTCAACTGATGAAGAGAACAATGAAATCCTTGTTAAGATTTTCGATAAGGAATCTGAAGAGTTGATTCGCCAGTTTCCATCTGAAGAGATGCTTGCTTTAGAGGATAAAAAGAGTGATCTTGTAGGATTTTTTTTGATCAGAATGTTTGATGCTTTAAAATAATTCTTTGATCCTGTTACGGCCTGCCCATGGATAAAGGTAGGCGAATAACAAATTTAGCGCTTGTGCCCGGGCTTGATTCAACGGTCATTTCGCCTTTATGATTTTCAGTGATAATGAAATAGGAGACACTAAGCCCCAGCCCTGTCCCCACCCCTACCGGCTTGGTGGTGAAAAAGGGATCAAAAATATGCTTGCGGATTTCTTCCTTCATTCCAGGTCCGTTGTCTTCTATCTCCATGCAGGCCATGTCCCGGACCGGATCCACATAGGTCCGGACAATAAATTTGGGCTCCGGGGTTCCTGCACCTTGCATAGCCTGGGCCCCGTTGCTCAGGATATTCAGGATTACCTGCTGGATTTTGCTGGCTTGACAGAAAACGGCAGGAAGATTGTCATCATATTCCCTGATGATCTCAATTTTCTTGAAGTCATAATCTTTTTTCAAGTCGTAATCGGTGGCTGCTAGTTCAATCGTCTTGTCCAGAATTTTGTCAAGATGATGGGCGGATACGGCCGCGTCTTCTTTTCTGGCAAAACTGAGCATATTGTTAACGGTCTCAGACACCCGCTGCCCGGATGAGATGATGGTTTCAATCATCCTCTGTATTCCCCTCTCTTCCATGAATCGTTCAATAGACTCCATGGTAATACCGGCGGCTTCAGCCGCTTTTAGGTTAGCCGGGATATTGGCGGCTGTTTTAAGGCGCTGTGCCATTACCTGGGCGGTCTGCATCATGGCGGCAAGGGGATTGTTAATTTCATGCGCCATGCCCGCGGCCAACCCCCCGACGGAGAGCATCTTTTCACTCTGGATCATCATTTCTTCCATTCGTACCCGCTCTGTCACATTATCCACCCGGATCACGGCACCTTCCACGCCGTTGGCCACCAGTGGGAAGATGATGATATCTTCGTAGCAAATTTCCTGGGCCACCTTACGGGAGACTTTGGGCGATTTGATCACCCGGCGCTCCAGGATAGACGTCCGTATGTTTTTCATCTCATCGGCCAGGCGGGGGAACACCTTGGCCAGGGGCTGGGCCTGGGCATCCTTGAAATTCAATCCGGTTACCTGTTCCGCCTGGCGGTTCCACTGGGTTACCCTGCCTTCTCCGTCCACCGCAACGAGCATGGACGGCATGGAATTAATGATATTGGAGAGGTAGTTCCGCAATTTGCGCAGTTCTTCTTCGTCTTTGTTGTGTTGTGAAATAAAGCGGGCCTGTTGAACATTTTGATATGCTGTCAATGAGAGTTGCCGGGTCACCGCAAAGAGCACGTTCGCAGCATTCTCGAACTGCGCCTTGGACATTATGGGGACCTGGAGATAAGCTGCACGGAAGTCATTTTCATTTGCACCGATTTCATGGGCATAGGCTATAATTTTATTTTGATCCAGGGCGTCATTCCGGACCTGACCGATCAGCCAGTTGGCAATATGGCGCCCACCGACCGAAATGGCGGTGCCTGCGCTCCACAAGCCGGCGCTTAGACAGGCCATGATATTGGGACCGTCGGGATTATGGCGTCCGATCATTGAGTCGGAGTATTTGCATTTTTCGCACCCCTTTTTTGTGTTTCGAATAATTTTTTCACACAGGTCCGTAAAATTGCTCGGCTGCGTGATCCGTGTGCCGTCAGGATGGGTAATAATCGCTGCGACGCCGAAGGCCTTGGCATACAGATCCTGAAGCTGCTGGATATCGGTTAGATTGAACAGATCTTCAAAGGCAATGTCTGAGACATCTCCAAGCGGCTGGGTCAGGGCCAAGATACGATTCTCAAGGGCTTCGGCCATCCGCTTGCGCTCGGTGATGTCAGCATGGAGGCCGACAAAGCGCAGGGGAGCCCCCTCGACATCTCTGGAAACAATCTTCCCCTTCGCCTGTATCCACATATAGGTGCCGTCCTTACGCAGAAACCTGAACTCCACCTTATAGGCTTTCAGTTCTCCTGCCAGATAACGGTCAATGGCCGATTTGGTCCGCTCTATATCCTCTGCATGAATACGCTTTGCAAATTCACCAAACGTTTCAGGAAATTCATTGGGTTCATATCCTGCCATGGTGTAATAGCGATCATCAAAGAATACTGTATCTTTTTGGATATACCAGTCCCAGATGCCTTCATTGGCTCCGGACAAGGCCATGCCCAAACGCTCCCGGCTCCGGCGCAGTTCCTCTTCCACAGTCTTTCGCCGAACGATTTCTTTCTGGAGCCGCTCTTGATTCTCCTGTAGAGCCACCTCAAAAGCAAGTTCATTTTTTTCTCGGTTGAGCAGGAGGCCCACCAGCATAATCCCGGCAAATATGGCCAGGCCGTAAGGCAAGGCCATGGCTTTCATCAAAGTCCACCCCGTATGGAAATCCTTGACAAAAAGAAACCCCGGCAGGATGATCAGGGTGGCAAACAATGAACTGGTAAAAGCCTTCCGAACTGAAGAAAAGCTTCCGGGAAAACGGTTCAGTACGATTCCGGATACTGCTGCCAGGGATACGCCGATCACCCCGGCCAATGCCCCGCCTCCGCCAAGATGAATGCGGAAGGCACCGGCCAGAAATGCGCTGAGCACAGCCGAAACCGGACCTCCGAATACTCCGCTCAGGGCGATGATCGCATTTCTCTGGTCAACGATAACACCTTCAAAAACTGGAATTTTGGCGAACATGCAACCAATGGCAAACAGGCCAAAGGAAATTCCCATAGAGATCTGGCGTCTGAACCGGGCTGATGCTTTAAAATTGCGCAGCAAATACCCGTATACTGTTACCAGGGCGATAAATATAGCCAGATTGTTAAACAGAGAAAAAAATAACTCAACGCCACGGACCATTCATTCTTTCCTTTTTTCCCAGTCCCTAATTACCAAACAAGCTTTAAGCTTCTCAGATCAACTCAGCAAATCTTTTTAAAAGAGAAGCCGAATATGGCGTTTCTTCTATTTGCTCGAAAAGTTGTTCAGGTTCAAAATTGGCGGATTTAACATCATCTAATAGATTCTTAATATAACTTTTAGTCGCAGCTGAATTTGCCTCAGGATGGAATTGAACGCCCCAGGCATTTTTACCAATTCGAAATGCCTGATGCGGCTCAAATTCGTTTCGGGCTAAAACAATTGCATCCGGAGGCAATTGAATAACACTTTGGGAATGAAACAGGTGAACTTTAAATCTGCCCGGCAATCCTATAAATAAAGGGTCATTTTCACAACTTGGCAGCAGCTCTATTTCTTTGGTGCCAATTTCAAGACTAATCGGATGGAAATCAACAACCCCGCCCATGGCCTTAGCAATCACCTGATGGCCAAAACATATTCCAAGTAATGGTATCTGATGTTTAATAATACCCTTTGTCCAATCTTCAAGCCCGAGGCACCAATCCAGGTTGTCGGTTACATATGCATGAGAACCGGAAATGATTGCACCTCCAACCTGACTGGGCTCGGGCAACGGATCGGATTCAGCATTGACAATGTTAATTTTACGATTGGAGCGACCAAGCCCCCTTGAGATCCAATCTTCAAAATCTCCGTGTTCATCTATGAGATCCGGAAACGTTTTTCCTGTTTTTATGATCGTAATAGGCTTCATTTAATATTAATCAGCTCGTACTCCCGGGTCCCCAGGCCGATCTTTTCGGCATGGGCCAGGCAGCTTTGCCATTCAGATTCCGGCCGATTATTGGTAAAATGGTCGTGATGGTCATGGAAGTGATGCTTGGCAAGGTTCTCGGCCAACTGGCTGCCGGGCAGGGGATCGGCCGCCAGGCAGGCGTCCACACAGGCCTGGTCCAGGGCCAGGGGATCAAAGGAGGCAAACATGCCCAGGTTGGGCAGGATGGGCACATCATTTTCTCCGTGGCAGTCACAGTTTGGGGAGACATCCACCACCAGGGAAATATGGAAACAGGGACGCCCGTACACCACGGCTTTGGCATACTCTGCCATGCGGCGATTCAGCATCTCGACTGCGGCGTTGAAATCAAATGAGATTGCGTCAAAGTTGCACGCTCCAAGGCAGCGGCCGCAGCCCACGCAATTGTCCTGGTTCACCCGCATCTTTTTATCTTCTTCATAAAAATCCAGCGCCTGGTTTGCACACTCCTTTTGGCAAGCCAGACAACCCCGGCACAGGGCTTCGTCAATCTGGGCCTTGCCGCTGCTGTGCTGCTCGGTTTTGCCGGCCCGGGAACCGCATCCCATGCCGATGTTTTTGATGACGCCGCCGAAGCCGGTCATCTCGTGCCCTTTAAAATGGGTAAGACTGATGAAGAGATCCGCATCCATAACGGCCCGGCCGATCTTGGCCTCCTTGACATACTCGCATCCGGTCAGGGGAACATTAATATCATCAGTTCCCTTAAGGCCGTCGCCGATGAGGATGGGACAACCCACGGTCAAGGGGGTGAATCCGTTTTCCCAGGCGCATTCCAAGTGCTCCAGGGCATTTTTTCGGCTTCCCGGATACATGGTATTGCAGTCGGTTAAAAAGGGTTTGCCCCCCAGTTCCTTGACCACGTCTGCTACGGCTCTGGCATAGTTCGGCCGAAGATAGCTGATGTTCCCCAGTTCTCCGAAGTGAAGCTTGATGGCGGCAAACTTGCCGTCCATATCGAGATCCCCAATTCCCGCCTTTTTGATGAGCTTTTTCAGTTTTGTCGGCAGTCCGTCGCCAAACGCCTTGGTGCGAAAATCCGTAAAATAAACTTTTGCTTTTTCCATGATTACCTTTCTCCTGTTTAGAAGATAGCCTGATCGTTTCTTATAAACAGCCATGGGCTGAGCTGGCATATCAACTGCCAGGCTCAGCCCACAACGAAACAAGAAAGTAATTCAACAACTTATTGAGACTTTCATATGAAAATTGCCTGATTGTCCAATTTACCGTGTCAGCTGGCGGTATTTGATCCTTGTGGGTTGATTTTCCTTTATACCCAGTCGTTTTCTGTGATCCTTTTCATAGTCTGAATAAGACCCTTCAAAGAACAGGGTCTGACTGTCTCCTTCAAAGGCCAGGATATGGGTGGCAATACGGTCCAGAAACCACCGGTCATGGCTGATGATCATAGCACAACCTGCAAAATTCTCTAATGCTTCCTCCAATGCCCGCATGGTATTGACATCCAGGTCATTGGTGGGTTCGTCCAAGAGCAGCAGATTGGCCTGTTTTTGCAGCATGCTGGCCATGTGTACCCGGTTGCGCTCTCCGCCTGAAATATCTTTCACCTTTTTCTGCTGGTCAGAGCCGGAGAAGTTAAATTTACCCACATAGGCCCGGGCATTGATTTCCCTGTCCCCGAGCAACAGGGTCTCGCTTCCGCCGGAGATCACTTCATAAATTGTTTTTTCCGGATCCAGGGTGTCCCTATCCTGGTCCACATAGGCGGCGCGCACAGTGTCGCCGATTTCAATGGTGCCGGAATCGGGTTTTTCCTTTCCGGTAATCATTTTAAACAGCGTGGTCTTACCGGCACCGTTGGGGCCCACCACACCCACAATAGCACCCGGAGGAAGGATAAAATTCATATCTTCCACCAGAAGTTTGTCCTCAAAGGCTTTGGAAACATTTTTCGCCACAATGACCTTTGAGCCAAGCCGCGGTCCCGGTGGAATAAAAATTTCCATTTTTTGTTCCTGCTGTTTGCTGTCCTTGTTGAGCATCTCTTCGTAGGCCGTAATTCTGGCTTTGGATTTGGAGCGACGGCCCTTGGGCGACATCTTGATCCACTCAAGCTCTCTGGCCAGTGTCTGGCGGCGTTTGCTCTCGCTTTTTTCTTCCTTTGCCAGGCGCTGCTGTTTTTGTTCCAGCCAGGACGAGTAGTTGCCTTTCCATGGAATGCCTTCGCCCCTGTCCATTTCCAGAATCCAGCCGGCCACATTGTCCAGGAAATAGCGGTCATGGGTTACGGCAATGACCGTACCTTCAAACCGACTTAAATGCTGTTCCAGCCAGGCCACGGATTCGGCGTCAAGATGGTTGGTCGGCTCGTCCAGAAGCAGAATATCCGGTTTCTGCAGCAGCAGACGGCACAGGGCCACCCTGCGTTTTTCGCCGCCTGAGATAACACTGACAGGGGTATCTTCAGGTGGGCAGCGAAGTGCGTCCATGGCCATTTTAAGTTTGGCATCCAGATCCCATGCATCAATATGGTCAAGCTTTTCCTGCAGCTTTCCCTGTTTTTCCAAAAGCGCGTCCATCTCATCATCGGACATGGGTTCTGCAAAGGCTTCAGATATCTTTTCGTATTCTTTTAAAAGGTCTACGGTTTCCTGAACCCCTTCTTCCACCACTTCCCGCACGGTTTTATCCGAGTCCAGCAGGGGTTCCTGCTCAAGAAAGCCCACGGTAAATCCCTTGGATAAGATGGTTTCACCCACAAACTCGGTATCTACCCCTGCCAGAATTTTTAAAAGGGTTGATTTACCTGAGCCGTTAAGACCCAGCACACCGATCTTTGCCCCGTAAAAATAGGACAGGGAAATATCCTTGAGCACCTGGCGGGTACCATGGAATTTGCTCACATTGATCATTGAGTAAATAACTTTTTTTGTATCTTCGGACATATGGCCTCCTCTATCATTATTTTAGAATTCTGTGACCACTGGCGTTTTGAGTATCATGTCAATGGCTTCTGCTGCTGTTTTGGCAAAAACAGGGAAATCCTGATGCAGGTGGGTCATCTGGCGCAGATTTTCAGCAGTTCTCAGGACCAGCCTGGCAAAATCGCCTTCGGCAAAATCAGACTTGTGCATCAGCTCATCCCAGGGCGTATCGTGGGCCCAGGCGTAAACCAGGGCTGCCGGCTGGATAAACAGATTGGGGGCAGGAAATCCTGACTGCAACATTTTCATGGCAAATGGCTTCAATCCCCGGCGAAGCAGCAGAAACGCATCCTTAAGCTGTTTGGAAAGGGCGGTATTGAACAGCATATCATCCTTGAACTCTTTTTCATTGACAAAAGTGGCCATCATGGCTGCTAAAAGCGCAGGGTCACGCTCGGGTAAAAGCTTGTCCCGAAGACTCTGGGCCACAAGCAGCGGCGAATCAATGCGCAGTTTGGAGGCCCATATACCATCTTCAGTCAGGGTGCAGGGTCTTGCCCCTTCAGGTGTGACAAATCCTTCCTGGATCAAAAAATTCATGTGTTCCGTAAAATCAAGCCATAAGAATTCCATGTCGTTGCCGAACTTTTTTCTGGCTTTTCTGCCGCTTTTCCCGGCTTTTGCACCAATGGCAATGAGATAGGAGGCAAAGGATTTTTCCAACAGGGTGCGCACCTGTTCCTGTGTGTTGGATAATAGAAGATTGAGCACCATGGAAAAATCAATTTTGATCTGGGAGTCCACATTTAAGGGCGGGGCATTAATCAGTTTGGCCACAAGGGATACATCCATATATTTGCCAGGCAAAACTGTTGCAAATCCGATATTGTCCATGCCGCGTCTTCCGGCCCTGCCTGCCATCTGCTGGAATTCACTGGTGGTTAACGACAGAAAGTCCCGGCCATTGAATCGGTCGGAATTGAGAATAACAACGGACCGGGCCGGGAAGTTCACACCGGCTGCCACCGTCGAGGTCGCAAACATGGCATCTAAAAGCCCTTCGGCCATTAAGGTCTCCACCACCACCTTCCAGGCGGGCAAATGCCCTGAATGGTGGGCTGCCGTCCCAGTTTCCTCCAGATAAGGTCGCTGGGGATGGGCGGATAAATGGGGATTGTCTGCCGTGAGCTCCACAAGCCTCGCCATCAGGGCCTGTTTTTTTTCAGGCGCATGTTTCAACAGACTGCCGTCGCATAGTTTTATTGCCCGGTCGCATTCTACCCGGGATTTTAAAAAAAAGATGGCCGGCAGTAAATCAAAGTGGGAAAGCACTTTGAGAATATCTGAGAACTTGGGCAGTCTGCCTGGCGGCGCAAGCAAAAGCGGTTTGCTTGATTGGTTGAATTTATATACCTTTTTATAAAGGCGGGTTCGGTTTCCGGTTTTTTCTATTTTTTCAAGCAACGGATAAAGGGTGCCCGACGGATGAAAAAATAAGGGAAAAAGGGGGACCGGCCGGTTCGTATTTTCCACCACCTTGCACGCCTTGTCCCGGATGGAGGACAACCACCCTGCAATCTGGTCCGGGTTGCCGATGGTTGCGGACAGTAAGAGCAGCGGGATGCGCACGGGCAGGTAGATCATGATCTCCTCCCAGACCACGCCGCGTTCCGCATCACCAAGAAAGTGGGCTTCATCAAGGATAATCAGATCACTTTTTAAGTTCTGGCCCGTGTACATGGCGTCATAGAGCTGATTTCTTAAAATTTCCGTGGTGCCGATAATGATGTCTGCGTTTGTATTTTCCTTGATATCGCCGGTAAGTATCCCCACCTTTTCCTTGCCGAAAATTTTTGAAAATCCGGCATGGATGGAGTTTGTCAGCGCCTTTAAAGGCGTGGCATACCACACCTTGCCGTTGTTTTCCAATATCCGTTTGGCGGCTTGTTCTGCAATCCAGGTTTTTCCTGCACCTGTGGGTGCTGCAACAAGACAATCGGATGTATTGATGGCATCAAGGGCTTCAAGCTGGAACGGGTCCGGTGTGAAAGGCTGTTTTTCGGGAACACCTATTTGGCTGAAAATTTTTTTCAATACGTTGTCAGCCCCGGCAGTGAGCTCGGGGTAATGAACGGGACAGGACAGTCTGGATTCGGAGTTATTCTTTCCGGAACGATAATATCTTTTTTTCATGTATCGTTTAAACCACAAATTAACTGAATACGCAATACGGTTCATCCGGTGTACGCTGCAAAAGCGATACATTTAACATTTTTTTAATGTTGACCCTTGCCATACCGGTTGCCCCGCAACGTTTTGCGAATATGTTTTTTTATACAAGCTGTTATCCAATTACGATCCCAATGGCAAAAAGCGCACTGAACATAAACGCCAGTTTTGCCGTGTCTGCAAGCGCGAGGTTAAGAATTTCCCCATCCTGTTCAAAAATGGTTTTAAATACGGGATAGGACTTCCAGAAGAGGGCCAGGGGTAACAGGATGACCCAGGACCAGCGGCCCGAGGCAAACATCAGACAAGGGATCAAAAAGGAGAAAAGGACCAGAAACACAAATTCCACCTTGGTGCGCCAAGGACCTATGATGACAGCCAGGGTTCTTTTGCCCGCCCTGGCATCTGTCTCGATATCCCGCAGATTATTGACCACGATAATGGCTGTAACCATCAGCCCTACAGGAACGGATGCGACGAAAACAGCCGGTGTCACGCTTCCGACCATAAGATAATAGGTGCCCAGCACGGCCACAGGTCCAAAAAAAATAAACACAAACACCTCGCCAAGGCCGTTGGATGCAATGGGATATGGCCCGGCACTGTAACAGAGAATACCGATAAGAGAGGCGATTACAATATACAGGATTACAAGCCCGCCGTTGAAAATCAAAAATATGCCTAGGCCAAGGGCCAGCAGCATGGTCAGTAAGAATGCGTTCCGAACGGTTTCAGGGGGGATCAGACCGCTTTGGGTCATACGCTTCGGGCCTTTCCTGTCCGGGGTGTCAATGTGGTGCAGAAAATCAAAATAATCATTGGCCAGATTCACGGAGATTTGGATCAATAAAGCGCCCGCCAGGGCTGCTGCAAACATCAGTGCTGAAAATCTGTGATCAGAAACAGCGCAGGCTGAGCCAACAACAACCGGACAAGCCGCTGCCGGAAGGGTTTTTGGCCGGATGGCCAGCCACCAGTGGTGTAGATTCATAATATCTTCCATCTATTTTTTTGTAATTAAAAATTATAGCAGAGCAAATACGCCGGTTGCAGTCAGTTTGTCAAGCCGGGGAATAAAATCATAAAAACCCTTGGGCCTTTACGAGGGCGAATTCGGACGCAGTGGTCGTATATTTTTCCGTAATTTTATCAAGCGCAATGTTGCCGATATCTGGAATCTGAATGTCTGCTTGAGTTTTTTCATAGGTATTGTTATAATTTTCATCAAATTCATGACATACCAAACGATCCGGCTTTATAATATATTTTTAATATGAATTCAGTACGTTACTATTTTGTAGTTTGTTTTAGCGAACCCCAAAAATTGAGCGAAAAACCAGCGTAACAAGGAGATGAATATGGATATGGATATGAATGTATTTATTCGGGATATTCCCAAGGCAGAGCTGCATCTTCATATTGAGGGGACCTTAGAGCCCGAGACATTGTTTCGCATAGCTGAAAGAAACGGTATAAAAATCAAGTTCGATTCGGTAGAAAAACTCCGACAGGCTTATCGTTTCAATAATCTGCAGTCATTTTTGGATATCTATTACGAAGGTGCCAGCGTACTTCAAAACGAAACCGATTTTTATGAACTGACATGGGAATATCTTCTGAAAGCCAAAGACCAAAACGTCAGACATGTTGAAATTTTTTTTGATCCCCAGACCCATACCGAACGAGGCATTCCTTTTGAAACAGTAATCACCGGCATTTATCAGGCTTTATCCGACGGTGCCCGCGATCTGAACATTTCATTTTGTCTGATCATGTGCTTTTTACGTCATCTGTCGGAATCTGAGGCGATGGAAACCCTTTTGCAGGCTTTGGATTTCAGGGATAAGATTACGGGGGTCGGGCTTGATTCATCCGAATCGGGTCATCCGCCATCCAAATTCATGCGTGTTTTTGAAAAAGCACGAAATGAAGGCTTTCTGACCGTGGCCCATGCCGGAGAAGAGGGGCCACCTGAATATATATGGGAGGCAATCCAAGGTCTTAAAGTCCAGCGAATTGACCATGGCGTGCGTGCGCTTGAAGACAAGTCGCTTATCAATGAACTCAAGCGCCGCCAGATTCCTTTAACGGTTTGTCCGCTTTCAAATATCAAGCTGTGTGTTTTTAAAAATATCCGGGAACACAATTTTAAGGCGCTGTTTGACCAGGGGCTTTGCGTGACGGTCAACTCGGATGATCCTGCATATTTCGGAGGATATGTTGTTGAAAATTATCTGGCGCTCCAAAACGCGTTTCAGTTGACTCGAAATGATATCGCGCAACTGGCAATTAATTCTTTTAATGCTGCGTTTATCAGCCAGGATAAAAAAGATATATTTATTGATCAGATAAAAAAATTCATGGCTGAATAGCAGTCATGGGCCGACCTCATTTATCACCATTCAGCATGATGAAATCCAAATTGTTTTATAGTACGGGCCCCAGACTTGGTGTATGGCGATTAAGATTCAAGCTTTGCTTCAGAAATATTGACATAACCCCATTGTGTTGTTAAAAACTACCACCTCTGCCCGTTCCATCTATATTGCAGCAGAGTGACAAGAAATCCTTGGTGGGGTTTTAGATGAGAGACATACTGGTTTTGACCAATGCGGAAGATGAATGGCACCTGATTTCAAACGTCCTGTCCGATGCCGGCAACATCCGCCGGGCCCCTGATCTCAATACGGCGCTGACACTGCACACCCAGTCGCCATTTGATCTGATTCTGGCCGACATCGAACTGCTTGCAGCCCATCCGGGCATGTCGGCGTTCAGTTCGGTCAATCCATTTGTTCAGTTCATTGTACTATGCACGCGGTCCAACACCCGTCAAGCCATTGAGGCGGTGAAAGCCGGTGCTGTGGGATACCTGTTGTCTCCGGTCAAAGAACGGGATATCCACCTGCTGCTTCCTGCCTTAAACCGGTCCCGTTCCAAGGATTTTGAATTGGATTACCTGAGGGACCGGTTTTGGAAAACCGAATGGCTGGAGATCATCCGGTCTAAAAATGCAGGCATGAAAAAGATTTTCGAGAATGTTCGTTCTGTTGCCCCCACCATTGCGACCGTCCTGCTGCTGGGGGAAACCGGTACAGGCAAAGGTACCCTGGCCCGATTGATCCACTGGCACAGCCGGCGCTTCGAAAAACCTTTTATCGCTGTCCATTGCGGCGCCATCCCGGATACCCTCATTGAAAGCGAGTTGTTCGGGTATGAAAAAGGCGCGTTTACCGGTGCTGAACGCAAAAAACCCGGTCGGTTTGAAATGGCGGAAGGCGGCACCATTTTTTTGGATGAAATTGGCACGATATCCCCATCCGCCCAAGTTAAGTTGCTCCAGGTACTTCAGGACCGCACCTTCAGCCGGATCGGAGGCGATTGCATTCTCAAAACTGATGTACGAATCATCGCTGCCACCAATTCAGATTTGGAAGATGGTGTCAGAAAAGGGGTGTATCGAAAAGACCTGTTTTATCGCCTTAACGTCTTTCCCATTGAAATTCCACCGCTCAAGGAACGGTTGGAAGACCTGGAATATCTGGTCGATATGTTTTTGAAAAAATTAAACGTCAAGTACGGCAAAAATATTCAAACGGTTCATCCGTCTGTTCTGGAAGGATTCCGTCACTATGAATGGCCCGGAAATATCAGGGAACTTGAGAACATCCTTGAACGGGCCTATATCCTTGAGCGCGCCACTGTGATTACGCCCGATAATTTACCCATTGAAACCCAGCTGGCGGCTGCTCGGGATATGCCAGCACCCGGCACTGGCCAGACCCTGGCCCAGGTACGCCGACATGCGGTCAATGCCTGTGAAATCTCCTACCTGACCAGTCTGCTGGAGGAAACGAACGGCCGAATACGCGAGACGGCAAAGAAAGCAGGCATTACTACCCGGCAGCTAAACCGCCTGCTGACCCGGCACGGGCTGGATAAAAAACAATTCAAAATCCCGAAAGACGCATGATATCGCAATAACAGTTATGGCTGATCTGGTTTCTCAACATTTTTTTGTTGATAGTACCGGTCTTTTTCGCTGTAAATGCAGCCACAATACTGTTGGCGGTACATACCCAAGGCCTTTGATCTCTCTATCCCCTGTTTCCAGCCTTGGCGAAAATCATGATAAATGAATTTAAGACCGTATTGTTTTGCTAGGCCCTGACCGATTTCCGTGATCAGGGCATGATTCTGGAATTTTGAATAGAGCAGGGTGGTGGAAAACCCGTCAAATTTTCCTTTTTTGGCAACCAGGGCACTGGCTTTCAAACGTGCGTGGTAGCAGTACCTGCACCGGTTTGTTTCCCTGAAGGTGACGGCACGCAAAAATTCTTCAAGCTCATAACCCCTTTGCCAGACCATTTTCAGATTCATCTGCCCCGCATAATCACGCAATGTTTCTTCACGCTTCATACATTCGGTAAATGGATGAATATTATGCCGGTAAAAATACCCCATGACCTCCATGTCCATGTTTCTTAAGATTTCAAGGGGATAGATGGTGCATGGGCCGCAGCAGGTATGCAGAAGAATTTTCATTATCTTGCTCCGAAGATGGCTGTGCCCACACGCACTAAAGTTGCCCCCTCTTCAACGGCTACGGTAAAATCATTGCTCATACCCATCGATAAATGGGTCATGGCCGTATTGGGAAGGTTGAGCCGTTCTATCTCTTTACTGATCTGTTTAAGCCTTTTGAAATAAATTCTTGCATCTTCAGGGTCATCGAAAAAAGGCGGCATGCACATAAGTCCTGAAACATGCAGGTTGTCAAACCGGCAGGTCTGTCTGGCAATATCCACAATCTCGCTTGCTTGTGCACCGGATTTGGTCGCTTCCCGGGAAATATTTACCTGGAGTAGAATCTTCTGAATTTTTCCGATTTTTTGGGCCTGGCGGTTGATCTCTTGGGCAAGCTTCACCGTATCCACGGTATGAATCAGGTCAAAATACTTTACCGCGAATTTGGCTTTGTTGGATTGAAGATGCCCGATAAAATGCCACGTCGCTGATTTTCTGCCAAGAAGATCAATCTTTTCCATGGCTTCCTGGATATAATTTTCTCCAAAATCCCTGTGACCGGCATCAATGGCCTCCTTGATCATTTCAGGCGGTTTTCTTTTGCTTACCGCAATCAGGGTAACCCGGGATGCATCCTGTCCGCTTTTTTGGGCGGCAGCGCGTATGTCATCATGAATTTTTTTTATATTGGATTGAATCTGCATTGTTATTTTGCTTCCTTAAAACTGATTGCCCCCAAAGATGCCAGTGCATCAATAAGTTCACACACGGGCAGGCCGACAACGTTGGTATAAGACCCGGATATCTCCTTAACCAGAAAGGCCCCAATCCCCTGTATCCCATAGCCTCCGGCCTTGTCATAAGGTTCACCTGTGTCTGCATACCAGTTGATTTCATCGTTGGACAACGCTTTAAACCTCACCCGGGTGTTTACAACCCGTGTAACCAGATCGTCTGAGTTTGGTCTTGTGATGGTGAAGGCGGTAAATACACTGTGTTCCCTGTTGCTGAGCTGGGTTAACATGGTTACGGCCTGCCGGTGCCCGGCGGGTTTGCCTAAAATGGTATTGCCAACCGCCACAATCGTGTCCGCCCCGATAGTCCAGGCATCAGGATAATGTGCGGCCACGGCTTGGGCCTTGGTTTTAGACAATAGACAAACATAGTTTTCGGGTGCCATTCCCGGATCAACTTTAGATTCGTCAATATCAGCCACATGAATTTTAAAATCTATGCCTGCCTGGGTCATAAGCTCTTTTCTGCGTGGTGAACCTGAGGCCAGAATAATGCTCTCTTTGTTTATCGTTTTCATGGCCCCTTATGTATCATAATTCATGCGTTACGAACAGATTTGCCGTATTTTAAACCTACGTCCGTTGCCGGGTAATCCGGAAAAAAAGTGTCTAAAATCAGTTGGTTTGAAATATAACATAATAAATTCATGGTAAAAATTATCTGTTTCATACTATAATTTCTAAAAATTTAATCATCTTTTTTTGTGGAATAAAGAGATAAATATGCAAAAGTTTTTAATCAATACAGAGGCGTTAAGCACAGATAAGGCCGTCATCCATGGTCAGGACGCAAAACATATATGCAAGGTACTCAGGCTTAAGCCCAAAGACACCATTTCCATGACCAATGGCCATGGCACTGATTTTACAGGTAGTATAGATAAGATCTCTCCTGAATGTGTTGAAATTTCCATTTTAAGTGAAAAAAAAAGCATCACGGAATCGAATCTCGATCTGACTTTGTGTACTGCCATGCTCAAATACAACAAGATGGATGAGATTATTAAACAGATTACCCAGCTTGGAGTCACTCGCTGGATTCCTTTTTATTGTAAAAGATCCATTCCATTGTCAGGCCCAAATAGGGAAAAAAAACACATTGAGCGGTGGCAGACCATTGCCAGGGAGTCTTTGAAGCAATGTAGAAGATCCTGCCTTGTTGAAATTATGCCTCCCATGGATTTTGAACAGGTCCTGGCCTTTTCAAAAGGCTGTTCACACAGATTCGCTTTCTGGGAAGCATCGGACCGGCCCTTTGCCGGATCGGCTCCCGGAGAGAACAACAAAGCTGTTGTCCTGATCGGGCCGGAGGGCGGATTTGAAGAGGAAGAGGTCAGAAGTGCCGTTGAATCGGGATTTATAAGTTACTCCCTTGGACCCAGGATTTTAAGGGCAGAAACAGCAGCCGTCTGTGCCTGTGGTTTAATCCAGTATCTGCTGGGTGATATGGGAGGGTGTTTAAAATAATATTCTTAATGCTTGTATAATTTTTTGCTTGACTTGAACGGTTAAAGAACATATAAATTTGTCGTTGTTTGATGTGCCCAGGTAGCTCAGTCGGTAGAGCAGGGGACTGAAAATCCCCGTGTCGGCAGTTCAATTCTGTCCCTGGGCACCACGTTATTATAAAAGCTTTCAGCGGTTTTCGTTGAAAGCTTTTTTGATTTATACACCATGGGATCGGGCCAGACGCTCGATTGTTTTCCGGTTTGTGGATGGCAGGAGGCATGCGAATGCTTTGCCGCAGAATATTTTATATGTTAACCATGTTCTGTAAAAAAGGTGTGCCCAATGCAGTATCTCTGCATTGGGCACACCTTTTTTTATCTTTCTATACTATGAGGTATATGTATTACAAAAACAGGTAACAGGAAATAAGGCCTGTTAGTGACATGGTGATGGTGTACGGCAGTGCAAGCCAAACCATCCGGCCATAGGAGAGTCTGATGACGGGTGCCAAGGCTGAAGTCAGTAAGAACAGGAAAGCGGCCTGACCATTTGGCGTTGCCACACTCGGGATGTTTGTTCCGGTATTGATTGCAACGGCCAGGTTGTCAAAGTGCTGGATAACTTCGCGTGCTTTGGCAGCAGCGTCTGCGGGAAGGGCAGCCAGCACGTCAGCCCGGACAAGTTCCGGGTTGGTAAGTTTGTCCATCAGTTCCTGTCCGGTCATACCAATATCGGGGATCTGTGCAAGCACATTGACAAAATGCATCTTTGTTTCCGTAATATATACGGTGGCAACAAAAACATTGTCAGAAATCGATGATAATAAACCGTTTGCAATATAGTATGCCCCAAGCTGTAGATGGCCATGAAGACCGAGAACAAAATGCATGATGGGGTCGAAAAGGTGTTGTTCGTGAATCACCGCAACAATGGAGAAAAAGACAATCAGCAGCGCAGTAAAGGGCAGGGCTTCCGTAAATGCCTGTCCAAAATGGTGTTCGTCGGTAATCCCGTTCAGAGAGGTCAGGAAGATGATGACGGATAGTCCGATCAGACCTACCGCGGCAAGATGGAAGGCAAGGGCAAGGATCAGCCAGATACCCGCAATGGCCTGTATAACAAGTCTGACCTTGCCTCTGGTTCCTTGTTTTTCTTCCATTTTTACTGCGGTTTCCAGCAGGTGGGAACGGATGTTGCCGGGCATTTCAACGCCATAGCCGAACCAGTGCATTTTCTCCAGTCCATAACAGGTTCCAAGCCCGACAATGAGGACGGGGATGGAGACCGGTGCAACTTCGAGAAAGAAGTCAACAAAGTGCCAGCCCATCTGGTGGCCGATCAGCAGGTTCTGGGGTTCACCAACCAGAGTACAGACACCGCCCAGAGCGGTACCCACAGCACCATGCATCATCAAGTTACGCAAGAAAGCCCGAAACTGAACCAGGTCGTCCCGTTTTGCCATTTGGCATGCATTATCGTCGGTGAGATCATGTTCGCAGGTGCTGTCTTTTCCAGATGCATACCGGTGGTAGACATTGTAAAAACCATATGCAACCGCGATGATGACCGCTGTAACGGTCAACGCATCAAGGAAAGCGGACAGAAAAGCGCCGGCAAAACAGAAAAGCAACGCAATCACAACTTTAGACTGCACCCGCACAAGTATCCGAGTGAAGGTGAACTGCAAAAATTCCTTCATGAAATAGATGCCTGCAACCATAAACATCAGAAGAAGGATAACCTCAAAATTCACCAGTGCTTCGTGGTAAACGGTTTCGGGTTTGGCCATACCCATGATAATGGCTTCAATGGCCAGAAGACCGCCCGAAGGTAACGGGTAGCATTTCAGTGCCATGGCCAGGGTAAAAATGAATTCTCCAATGAGCACCCAGCCTGTAATAAAAGGGCCGGCGGTAATAAGGAGAATGGGGTTGATAATTAGGAACACTATAATAGCAAGCTTGTACCATATGGGAGCATTTCCTAAAAAGTTTTTTACAAAGGCGCTGAACATGGTCGGATCCTCACAATTAGTATTAGGAACAACAGGTTATAAGTTATACATTTGTTACAAGTTATGCCTTCTAACATCCTATGTGCAAAAATTCAACAGAGTATTCAACGTTGGCGCATTAATTTAGCCGGAATTTGAAGAGAGAAAGATGGTTTTGGAATTTATGAAAGCAGGGTCGGCGATCATCCTTCCGGTACTGCAGTGAAGTCGCTCTACCGGCTATTTTTTTGAAAAGGGTTACGCCACATCCGATAAGGGGAGTTCATTACGATTTTTCCAAGTAGATGGGCTGCAGCCGGCGTGGTCATAATAAAAAACAACATAATACCGACAACCCGGGAGGTTACAGCCGTATCCGTGAAAAACAGGGCGACCGCAAGCACGATCATTCCGATACCAAAGGTGCCCGCCTTGGTCGCAGCATGGGTCCGCATGTAGATGTCCGGCATTCTGAGAACACCCAGGGCAGCCATAAGGGTAAAAAAAGTACCGGTGATAAGGCAGATGGCCATCAGGATTTCCATGGAGGCTCCTCCTTGCTTTTTTTGGATTGAATCAGCCGGGATTTCATGAATGCCACAAAAGCCACGGTGCCCACAAACATCACCAGGGCCAGTGTGATTGCGATGTCCAAAAAAGCGGTTTGTCCGCTGGTAATGGTAAACACGGCAATGAAACTGATGGTAATGGACCCGATCAAGTCCATGGCGATGAGCCGGTCTGCGTGTGTCGGGCCTATAATCAGACGAATAAATGCCAGCACAAAGCTGACCAGCAATCCGGTGAAGGTAATGGTCACAGCCATGGTCATCAAATCACCCACGTGTCACCTCCAGCAGTTTTTTTTCCAGTCCGTTTTTAATCCCGGAAATGACGGCATTGTGATCCTGGGCAAACATGGCGTGCACAATGAGATGGGATTTCTCCTCTGTGATATATAGACTGAGTGTCCCGGGGGTTAACGAGACCATATTGGCAAGCAGGGTGATCTCAACATCCGTTTTTGCATCCAAGGGAATATGAACAATGTCCGGGACACTTTTAGGGGTCGGCGTCAGTACCTCCCAGGCAACCCGTAAAACCGATATCGTCATTTCATAATGAAAATAAACCACCAGAACAACTGAAGCCTTCAATCGTCTGAAATAAGATTTGTCCTGGCCAAAGGGGCGTGTCAGCCACAGGCAGCCCAGGCCCAGCAGGAAACCGATAGCAAAATCAGTGATGCCGTAGGCATTGTTGACCAGGACCCAGGCACCGGCAAATAACAGATTGAGAACAAAATAAATCATCATCTGTCTCCCAGTACGGCCTTGACGTAAAGAATCGGATCAAGAAGCTGAACCGCGGCGCGGTCGGCATACTGAAAAAAAGGTTCTGCAAAAAGCCCTATGATTATCGTAATCAGGGCAAAAATGGCTATGGGCACCAGATATAAACCTGTTTCTCTAAAGCTCACCGACGGGGACGGTGTTACGTCGTTCGGTGCCGCCTCCCAGAACACCTGGTTCCATATTTTTAACATGGAGTAAACCGTGAGAACCCCGACAAAAAGCGCGGTTGCGGCCAGTATGGTGTGACCGGTTTCAAGACTTGCCCGGACAACTGCAAATTTACTCCAGAAACCGGAGAGAGGAGGAAAACCGGCCAGTGAGAATGCCGGTATCAAAAACAAAACGGCGACCAAAGGCACGGATCGGTAGACACCGCCCATTTGTGACAGATGGTCACTGCCGAATTTGCGGTTTAAAAAACCACCGATGAGAAAGAGGTTTGCCTTTACGATGATATGATGGATCAGATAAAGGATGGAACCGGCCAGGGCCAGCCGAGTATAAAGCGCAAGACCGATGATGATATACCCGACCTGACTGATGATATGAAAAGACAGGATTTTTTTTATGGTGAAACGGCCGGCAGCCCCCAAAACACCGGTCAGCATGGTCAGACCGGACAACACAATTAAAATGGTCTGCCAGATGGTTCCTTCAAAAGGAAGGACAAGGGTGAATATCCGCATCATGGCATAAATGCCGACTTTGGTCAGCAGGCCGGCAAAAAGAGCTGCAATACTGCTGGGAAGGGTGTGGTAGGAGGCCGGAAGCCATGCAAACACAGGAAACAGGGCTGATTTAACCGAAAAAGAAAATAAAAACAGACCGCTCAAAAGAGAGACAAATCCAGGGGAGAGCGTATGGGTTTTAAAATGGAGCCCGGCCAGGTTAAGCATACCGGTGGCCCCGTATAGCAGCCCGATGGCCAGCAGCAGGGTTAAGGTGGAGATCAGGTTTAACAAAACATATTTAATGCTGCCGTGTATCTGTGTTGTGTCGGCATCCAGAGTCATCAGACCGAAAGAGGCAACCAGCATGACTTCAAACCAGACGTAAAGGTTAAACAGATCTCCGGTTAAAAAAGCGCCGTTAACACCGGTCAGCAAAAAATGTATCAGCAGATGAAAGCGTGGATATGAGGGGTTGGCGTTAAGGTCTGCCGCGGCATAAACAACCACGCCCAGCCCGATCAGCCAGGTCACCTCGACCATGGCGGCAGATAAGAGATCCGCTGCAAAGACGACACCGAAAGGTGCCGGCCAGCTCCCCAGTGATATGGCCTGGGGACCGAGGATGTAAACCCGGTGCATCAACAGGATACTGACGATCACGCCAAATCCGCTTGTTGCCCAGGATACGGCGGTGACGATTCGGTTATGTTTTCTGAATAAATAAAGAAAAAATGTGCCGCACAATGGAAAAATAACAGGAAGTATGATCAGCCAGCTCATCATTATTCCCCTTTTTCCGACCAGTCCATATGGTCAGCGTCTGCTGAGCCTGAATCGTTAACGGCCCGGTATGTCAAACTCAGGCAAAAGATCAGCACGCCAAAACCGATGACAATGGCAGTCAGAATCAATGCCTGGGAGAGTGGGTTGGCAAAAGAACCGTCAAGGGTTAAAGCACCTGGCGGGATTATGGGAAGGGCCTCTTTTGAAAGCCGCCCGGCAGTCAGGATCGCCAGGTTGATTCCATTGCTCAACAGGATAAAGCCGAAAAGAATGCGAAGCAGGTGACGTTCCAGCATCAGATAGATGCCGGCGGCGACCAGCATGCCGGTGATCAGGCTCAACAGCAGATGCATTATAATAGCTCCTCGGCCAAATCAAGCAGAATGGAAAGCACTCCGCCGATTACGGCCAGGTAAACCCCGACATCAAAAAGCAAAGGAGTTCCCAGAGCAAGGCCGGTTTTGCACCAGAGCCCTGTTAAATATGCTTTGCCTGAAAATGCGGCAAAAAAACCTGATCCCAGGGATAAACAAACCCCGGTTAAGGCAATCATTCCAGGCGATAAACCAATGCGTTTTCTGATATAATGGGGGGATTCGGAAAGGATCAGCAGAGCAAAGGCAATCACCGCAATCAGTGCCCCGATAAAACCGCCGCCCGGTTCATTATGTCCTCTGAAAAGCAGGTATAGAGAAAAAAGGAGCATAATCCCGATAACGATGTGGGCGGTTGTTTTGAAAATAACGGATTTCATCGATCTGTCCTTTTCTTTTTCAGCAGGATGGCAGAGGCCGCCAGCGCAGCCATCACCACAACCGTGATTTCACCCAGGGTATCAATGGCCCTGAAATCCACCAGAATGACATTGACGATATTTCGGCCATGGGCCGCGATCAGACTGTTGGCGGCAAAATAGTCAATCAGCGTAGTATCCGGATCTCCCGCACTCATGGCGTAAAGAACCCTGAAAACACCGGTACCAATGGTTACGGCGATTGCCGTATTCAGCATCCGTTTTACGGGCGTATGGGGCAGGACCTCCGAAAATTTCGGCAGTCGGCCAACAATTATCACCAGGAAAATAACGCTCAGTGTCTCCACCAGCAGCTGGGTTTTAGCCACATCCGGCGCATTGTAAAACATTAAAAACAAGGTGGTGATAAACCCGGCCACCCCCAGGGAGACAATGGCCAGCAGGCGGGAGTGCGACAGGATAACCGTGGTGACGGCAGCGGCAAGTCCCAGGGCCAGCAAAACTTCATAAAAACGAATGCCCTGCCGGTCGACGATATCAGGCATGGGTAGTGCAGGAACATTAAAAAGGAAAACCAATGCCATCAGAAAAAAGAGCATAAAAATATACCCGGTCAACCGGCCATGCTGAAGAACGGAGGTCAGGGCCGATCCTGAGCGGATGATCCCTTTAACTATGAGCTCGTAACATTGGCTGCCGGTCGGCAGCATGCGGGTGGTGCGGTCAATGAAACGTTTAATCCGGGTATGGTATTTAAACAGGAGAAATGCAAATAACAATGACACACCACTCAGAGCCAGGGGCAGATTCAGGCCCTGCCAAAGTTTTAAGCTTACATACCCGGCATTGGGGGCGATAGCCTGGCCGGCCGGAATAATCAGCGTTGTATTGAGCCAGTGCAGGCCCAGGGTGGTGGCCCACAGCTGCAATATGCCAAGACAGACCGGCGGAATCCACAAAAAAATGTATTTTTCAACAGGAGTTGCCGGTACGGTCCGGGCATCCGGTTTGGAAATAAACGGACGGACCACGACCAAAAGCGCCATTGCCCCCATCAGGGCATTGACAAACACCAGCAAAATTGTGGGCGCATAAGATATTTGAAGTGCTGCCTTGTACATATATTCTTTACTCAAAAATCCAGGCAGCGGCGGGACACCCGCTTTTGACAATGCGCTCAATCCGGCGGCAAGAAAGCTGAATTTAAGTATCCTGCCAAGTCCGGCAACCTGGTCAATGTTCCGCCTACCCGTAGCCTTATCCACAGTGCCGATCACCATGAACAGTGCCGCCTTGTATAATGCATGGGCTATAGTGAACATCAACGCTGCCGATATGGCATACCGGGTGCCCAACGCCAGAAGAAAAACCAGCTTGCCGAGGGCCACATTGGTGCTGTAGGCCAGCATCAACTTTAAATCCCTTTGTTGCAATGCGACAACCACTGTCCAGACCGCTGTAATACCGCCTGTCAAAGCAAGGGACCAGAACCACAGATCGCTTTGGCTGAATACGGGTGCAAGACGGGCCAGAAGATAAATTCCTCCCTTTACCATGGTGGCTGAATGCAAAAAGGCACTCACCGGTGCCGGGGCGGACATGGCCCCGGGCAGCCAGAAATGAAAGGGGACCTGGGCGGATTTGGTGAAGGCACCGATCAGGATCAGAATCAATGCAGGCGCAAATCGGTTGTCTGATGTGAATGCGGCGCCGCGGTTGATGATCTGATCCATTTCCCAGGTGCCTGCCATCTGCCCCAGCAAAATCAGCCCCGCCAGCAGCGCCAGTCCGCCTGCGCCGGTCACAAGCATGGCCTGAAGTGCATTTTTCCTGGAAACTTCCTGATCGTGGTTAAATCCGATCAGCAGGTAGGAGGTCACCGTGGTCAGCTCCCAGAAAATAAACAACAGCAGTAGGTTTCCGGCCAGGACCAGCCCAAGCATGGCCAGCATAAAAAGGGTCAGATAGAGATGAAACAAAGCGCTTAAAGGCTTGTCTTTCATGTAATGGAAGGCGTAAAGCTGGACAAACAGACCGATGCCGCAGATCAGCCATGAAAAGAGCATGCTCAAGCCGTCAAGCCGGATTGAAAATGAGGCCCCCAATGACGGTACCCAATCCCAATGCCAACTGACACCCAAAGGGGTATACAGCACCCAAAGCCCAATGAGTAAAAACAGGTGTAACGCAACGGACAAACCCATTATTGTTTTTTGACGATTCATTTTGTTATCCAAAATCCGCTATCAATCCCGGTGGGCATGAATCGGCTCTTTTGTAACGCCATCCTTAACCGGCCCGGCCTATTCCGGCTTTTCGGCTTTATGTACTTCATGGTGATCCTTTGGAAAGATTGGATCAAACATTGCGATACATGTTTGAGATGAGTTGAATACCAGAAAATACCCGATGCTCATGGCAAAAACAACACCCGCAATGGCCCACACGTATTCGGGGCTGGTCTTGTTGAAGTCAAGAATGATAACTTTCCGGGCAATGGCCATCAGGGCGGTTGCCATGACAATCTGGACATGGATCACATCTTCCCTCAGGTAAATACATATATTTACAAATATTTCAATGGCAATGAGTACCGCCATAAAGGCCCCGAAAGTGGCAAGGATATCACTGATGGTCAGCAGGAATCTGGGTGGTGAGATTAATTCTTGATACAACACCCAGCACACATCAACCACCCCCCAAAGGATTACAGCCGTCATAATCAGAGCCAGAACCCTTACGGCAAATCGGATGATGGCACGAAGTTTCAAAATCAGGGGTTCATCGTTGTGGTCATGATGATCCATTCTATTTCTCCTGTATGGAATGAATTGTTATTGTGATGTAAATGCTTCTAAAATATTTAATCCCTGGCCTTTTTCTTTAACTGCCAGAAGCGGTTTGTGTGTTGTCATGATCAACCCTTCGGTGATACTGCCCAGAAGTATTGCAGAAATATTGCCACTTCGGCCCCGGGCCCCGACAACGATCAGGGCGTCCCCCAGGCTTTCTGAAAAGTTTCGGATACTGCTGACAACATTTTTATCCTTTTTAAAAATTGGTTTGATACCCACGGATTTAAGATCAACCTTGGACAAGGCGAGCCGCAATCTTGATTTCGCGTTTTCAAGCATGATGTAGGCAAATTCCTCGTAGGTCTTACCTGTTTTATGGTGTTCTGTCGGAACCTGATAATTATTCAATATGTAGAGATGATCGAGGTTTGCCGCCTTTGCAAATGCACTGGCCACATCCAGTGCATTCAATGAGTGATCACTGAAATCGACAGCCACAAGGATTTTATCAAAATATGCGGTGGTATTGCTTGGGATAACCAGGAGAGAGCAAAAGGCTTTACGGGCCAGTTTTTCCGCAAGCCAATTGAAATCGGCCGAGTCGTCGGGATCATGACCGACGATCAAAAGGTCTATATCATAATTTTTCGTACACGAAATCAGCATGCCCAGCTGGGGCCCTTCCATGGACTTGAACGAAACCGCAGTCTCTTCATGTCCGTTGAAATGCTCAGCCACGATTTTTTGCATTTGTTTTTTCACCATCGCTTCCGGCGGTGAATATAATTGAGGGTAAATCTTTCTGATCTCCTCAGGGATATCAAAAGAGTCATACACATATACAAACAGGACCTCTTCTGACCTGGTCATCCGGGAAATGAACCCTGAGTATTTAACCAGATACCGATCATGTTCGTCCAGGTTCAGGCAGACCATCAGTTTTTTATATCGATACATACAGTCTCCTTTCAATGCAGCCTTAGATTCTGAATAAAACAATCATAGACTGCAGCGTACTATCCGTCAACAATATCCAAATCCACGGTATCATTACATGCCAGACACACTCCCTATGATTGGGGGCGGGGTATTATAAGCGGCCGATCTCTCTTTGGATTTGAGCATGTGCCTGCTCTGAAATCGGATAAAAACTGATAATGACAATGGATAAAATATTGCAGAGGCACGGTACTAGCGCATAAAGCACTCTCAACATAAAAACCGCAGACCCCGGCTGTTCCGCATTGGGTTGATAACCGGCCTTCGCCAGCAGCACCAGTCCAATACCGACGCCTAATGCGGCCGATAATTTTTTCGCAATAGACCACAGCCCGATATAGCGGCCTTCCCGCCGCTGTCCGGTTAAGACCTGATCATAATCAATTACATCCGCCTGGATGGAAGACGGCAGTGCAAGCCCGGCACCAAATCCGATACCGGAGAAAAATACCAGTACCCCATATATCATTGCATCGCCCGGCCCCAGAAAAAATACACCACTGAACGCACCGGTATTGATAAGCATTGAAATGATCCAGGCCCTTTTTTTACCGACTTTGCGGGAAACTACAATCCAGAGTGGCAAGAACACAATACCGGTTAAGAAATAGATCAGTAAAAATCCTTCTGCTCTCTGGGCTTTGAGAACATACTCCACATAGTACAGGATCAGCGTTGCCGGCAGGTTGCTGCCAACAGCGCTGATGGTGTATCCGGATATCAGGATTAAAAATGGACGGTTTTTAAGTACCGCTGAAAATCCTTTGAGCAGATCGTCACTGCCGGTGTGTTGATATTTTTCCTTGATTCGGTAGATGCAGTAGAAAGAGAAGATGACAATCAATGGGGCAAATACGAAGGCCATGAAGGAGAATCGTTCCCTTTCGGTGGCGGCCTTTCCCATTATATTCATTATTCTATCAATTAACATGGGAAACCCTGCCGCCAAAAGCGTTCCAATGATTAAAAACCCGTCGCGCATGGAAAAAAGAGCGGTTCTTTCATGGTAATCCCCGGTAATCTCCGGACCAAGAGATTCATAGGGGATGGCCACCAGTGTCCAGAAAAAAAACAGGGCAAACAACCAGAAACCAAAATAGATGTTCATCATTGCCCCGGATAAAACCGGCGGTTTGAACAGAAAGATGATCGAAACTGCCAGACCCACAGATCCCGATGCAATATAGGGCTTGCGTCTCCCGAAACGGCTGGTGCTCCTGTCAGATAAATAACCGATAACGGGGTCAGTCACTGCATCGAATAACCGGACAGCCATCAGCAGAATGCCAATGGTGGACATACTCAACCCGATGGTATCAGTATAGAATTTGGGCAGGAACACATACACGGGGATGCCTATAATTGCCAGGGACAGAGCCGGCAATGAATAAGCCAGTTTATCCGGCCATGATATGTGGGGCGTGTCGATTTCTCTTTGTCTGCTGATCATTTTGATTTCCCCAGAAGCCGGTCTCTAAATGTTTTATCAATTGGATTTTTACCGATCCAGATGGCAAATACCGCTCTGGCAAATTCCGATCCTTCTATTGTTCCGAGCGGCTCGGCATTAAGCGTCAACTGGGTTCCAACTCCCGGCAGATAAGTCAACGCATACCGGTCTTTGGGCTGAACATCTTTGTATAGTCGGTTCAATGCCTTGATTTTTGGCAAAAGGCGTTGAAAAGCTTCTTTGCTTACAGACCCCTTAATCTTTTCCATGGTTGCTTTGGCAAAATCATCTGAAGAGAGCGCCACCCGATATTCTAAAATCAGGTGCTTGGATATATCATCCAGCGCATTCGGTCCATCCGTTTTCTCCGGCAGGTACAGTGCGCCGGTATATGCATCTATTAAAAACATGTATCTGAGCAGTGCCGCACCTGATAATTGCAGACGGGTTCCACGGACTTCAACCGAGTTTGAAAATTCAGTCCCATTTACCATTGTGGCACTGGCATGGCAATTACCTGAGATGGAAACACAGATAATTGCAGACAAGATGCATATTATTTTTAGTTTCATCATTGGCAACTCTTCAAATCTGTTGTCAGTCATATTATCACTTCATATTTTAAATTCGTTTTTGTTTAATTGCCCTTAGGTGAGTCCCCCGGTAGAGTCGGGGAACTCACCTAAGGGTAATTAAAGATGTTGGCTCCTTTATCAAGACATCGAATTTACCCGTTTCACATACCCTTTGATATCACATTTTCTTTCAAGGCCCGAAGCTGCCATATACCGTACTTTGCCAAATATGGGCCGCTCAAACCAGGCCCGGTCATGCAGACCGAAAATCCAGTTCACTCCTGCATAGGAATTGGGGTCTCTGCCGTCCAGAAAATAGGCGTTATTCAATTCCAAAATGGTTTTGTAAGCCATTTCTGGCGTGGGGGACCATTCAAGAATTTTCTTTCCCCAGTACATCCGCATATAATTGTGCATGTAACCGGATACGATCATCTCCTTCATGGCGGCATTCCAGTATTCATCATGGGTACGGTACGCGATCAGTTGTGATTTTGAATAAAGGTATTCACGGTCATCGCTTTCATGGTCTGCCAATGTCTTTTTTGCCCAGGCCGGCAGGCATGCAAGCGAATCATAGGATGGATTAAAAAAGACAAAATTGGCGGCCAGTTCTCTTCTGATGATCAGCTCCTCCAGATAGGCAGCTTGTGATTCAGGGTGTTCATCCTTGAGGGCCTTAATTTTCAGGGCCAGGTATAGAGGTGAAATTTGGCCAAAATGAAGATACGGACTCATGCCGGATATATCCGGGTATTCGGGTTTGTTCCGATGATCGGTATACTTTGAAAACCGCTCCTCCAAAAACGTGTCAAATCTTGTTTTGGCTTCGAGGGTACCGCCTTTGAAAATATGGGATACGGCCGTAATGCGTTTATCAATATTCAAATCGCCTAAAATGGTGTGGATATCTTCCAGTTCCCTTTGCCGGAATGGTATTTTCAAAGATGTCCGCCTCACTTCAGTCTGCTCAACAGGAACCAGATAGTGATCAAGCTGGCGGGTGATTTTGGGGCGTATCGTATATGCGGCATACTCTGCCTTATCTGATAACGCTTCGATGGGGACCACCACATCCGTTTCCACCTGCACAACCCGGCAATTTGATTTCTCGGCGATGGTTGTTCTCCACTGCCTTTGATGACGCAGATAACCCTGATCGCAAACGATCATGGAGGCATCCTGTCCAATGTCGAGAACCTCCTCAATCAGGTGACCGATTCTGAAAACCAATTGAATTCCCCGTTTTTCAAGGGTCTGTTTCGTCTCTTTGAGCCCCTCGAGCAGGAATGTGTAATGCCGCAGGTTGGCATCCGGATAATCAGCCGTCAAAATGAAACTCACCACCACCATCCTGCCCTGATTGTTGGCTTCATCAATGGCGTACTCCAAGGCATGGTTTTCTTCAGCCCGCTGTGACTGCTGCATCCAGTAAAGGACATAGTCACCGTCAGTCACTTTTTCACGATTCAGTATTTTTATCCGTGATGCCTGGATATTCATTTTATAATTTCAAGGTTAGTGAATCCCGTTCCATTTTCAATAAACAGATAAACCGTTTTGGGATTGAACTCAAGGTTATTCTGTGACAACCGGTTCCGCTATTTATGATCGACAGGCCTGGCTTCATCTATCATTGGATAGGGTAACAAGGCATCAAAAGCAAATATCCGGACAGATAGTTGAAAATAAGCAGATAAGATGGTACAAAAAAATATGTAAACGATTAAACTTGATCATCGAATTAGAGGATTCCTAAAAGTGAAGGTTATATTCATAAAGGGGGTTCGTCAGACATTGATCTTCTTCCATAATTTCTTATGTTTTCATTCATTCTTTTATTGTGAAAAAAGAAGTTCCTATAATTTGAATCTATGTAATTTAAAAATGAAATGGGAAAAAAATGACTAAAATAAAAATGCTTAAAATAAAAAAGTGGATGGCATTCATAATCGGCTTGCTTGGGATACTCGCTATCCTGATTGCTGCTGTTAAATTTATATTCATAGATTTTTTTGTGGACTTGTGGTGGTTTCAAGGCCAAGGAATGACATCATATTATCTTCTGAGGCTACTTTATCCATACCTTATACTTATATTTTTCACGATCCTGTTTTTTGCAATCTTCTATGTCAACTTCAGGGTTGCTTCCCATATTATTGGATTTGAAGACAAACCCGATGGTTACAAAGAAAAAAAATGGCTAAAGTATCTCAACCATGCCTTGCGAGATATGTATATTCTTCTTTCTTTTGTGATGGCTTTGATAGTTGCCATACCGATTTTCAAAAATTGGGAAAAGTCACTGCTGTTTCTCTTCGGCAGTCGTAGTGGTGTGTTGGATCCTCTGTTCGGCAAGGACATCAGTTTTTACCTTTTTTCTCTTCCGATCTATCATTTGCTCCAAAAAGAAGTTCTTATAGTCGTTGCACTGATGCTCGCAGGTGTTCTGTTTATTTACTGGTACGAGAGGGCGGCAACACCCATAGAACACCGTATAAGATCACATAAAGCACATTGGCACACCAGTCTCCTGGTGATATCTATTTTTGCGGTTTTATGCTGGGGCTTTATGTTGGAGCGGTACGATCTGTTGTATGAAACAGCCAATCTTCCTATCTTCAAAGGTCCCGGCTTTGTAGAGATGACTGTTATACTTCCCTTTATATGGGTTACAGTGCTGTCCCTGATGTTAACGGGTATTTTCCTGGTACTCAAAATTAACAGGTGCGTGGGGTGGAAAATGCCCATTATCTTTTTTTTGATTTCCGTTATTGCATTCTTAGGAAAAGATGTTGATACATTTCGGGATACCGTTCGAAAATACATCGTGATGCCAAACCAAATGGTTCGGGATCGGCATTACATCAAGGCAAGTGTTGAATCTACGCTTGCGGCCTACGGACTTGACAAGGTGGAGACCAGGGATTTTGAAATGAATTCGGCTGTCTCTTTCGATGCCGATGATCCCGATACCCTGCGTCGGTTGCGTAATGTTCCCGTCTGGGACAAAGATGTTCTTGGCAGTGTATTCGAGGAACTTCAAGGTATACGCACATATTATTCATTTCCAACTATTGATGTTGACCGCTATTGGGTAGATGGTGAATATCGGCAGGTCTATCTTGGCGCCAGAGAGATAAATAATTCAAAGCTACCCGAAGTCGCTCAAAATTGGATTAACACGCATCTTCAATATACCCACGGTCAGGGGGTCGCCATGATTCCGGCGGCCCAGGCTGGAGATGAACCAATGACGTGGTTTATCAAAGATATCCCCCCTCAATCTCAATTTGGATTATCCAGCGATCAAACCAATATTTACTACGGACTGGAAGACAAGCCCTACGCAATCGTTCCAAACAGTGTCGGGGAGATCGGCTCCCCTGCTGGAGAGAGTGAGAATATAGTCAATTACAATGGAAAGGGCGGCATCCCGGTCAATTCACTTTGGCGCAAATTTTTATTGGCAACCTATTTTAAAGATCGAGACATCTTTTTTACGACCAAAACAAACAAGCAGAGTAGAATACTGTTTCGAAGAAATATTACGGAACGAATTCTGCATATTACCCCCTTTTTTAAACTGGATCAGGATCCCTATATCGTTCACACACCAAAGGGACTCTTCTGGATACAGGACGCTTATACAACGGCATCCAATTACCCGATTGCATCCCCATACAAAGCAGAAGGATTCAATTATATACGTAATGCGGTAAAAATAGTGGTTGATGCCTATAATGGCAACGTCTCATATTATGAAGCCGATCCCCGCGATCCCATCATTAATGCTTACCGTAAAATGTATCCCGGAATGTTCAAACCAATATCCGAAATGCCGGCGTTTTTGAAACAACACATTCGGTATCCTCGTGATATTTTTACCATTCAAATGTCCATTTATGCGACCTATCACCAAACGAATCCGGAGCGGTTCTTTAGACAGGAGGATAACTGGATGTTTTCCAAGATTGCTATAGGCCAAGAATTCTTTCCAGCGACCCCTTATTACTTGACTTTAGATTTATTAGAACCCGGAAAAGATGAATTTTTCTTGTTTCTCCCCTTATCCCCATTTGGTCGGGATAACCTGCGGGCATTGATGTTTGCAGGTAACGACCTTAAAAATTATGGAAAAATATATGCTTACCGTTTTCCACGTAATCAACAGGTATATGGCCCGGCACAGGTCCATTCGCTGGTGAATCAGGATACCGTGATTTCAGAACAGTTCTCTTTGTGGGATCAGCAAGGCTCCGAGTTGGTATTTGGAAAAATGATAATTGAACCGATGGGAGGCGCACCGCTCTATATCCAGCCGATCTATCTCCAAGAGGAAGGGCCGTTAAAAATACCACAAATAAAGCGATTGATCATGGCTTTGGGAGATGCCGTTGTGATGGCGCCGAGTCTTGAGGAAGCAGCTGTCAAATTAGAATATGAATTGCGTCGAAAATCCGATCGTTTTGAAAAAAAGGTACCGATGTCACCGCCCATCGAAATTCAAACGATACCGGCAGATGATATAAAAATAGAAGAAACAAAACCTGATCCTAAGAGCCTTCTCATCGAAGGCTCTTAGGAAAGATAAGCTGTAAGGGCCATGACCATTAAATAGGTTGCCGACTATCATACAGAGGTGTATATGCTGTCATAGAACTGACTATTGATGGACACAGGTCATGACAGCACTGGTTATTTTTTTTGTAAGTTACCTGGGAATCGCCATGGGACAAATCCCCGGACTGACATTGGACAGGGTAGGTATTGCCACTCTGGGGGCCATCGCCATGGTTGCCTTTGGTGCCGTATCGCCCCAGGAGGCCGTAGGCTGCATTGATTTTCCAACCCTGTGCCTTTTGTACGGGCTGATGATCATCTCTGCCCAGCTTCGTCTTGGCGGGTTTTATACAGCTGCCGCAGAAAAAGTCCTTAAATTCTCTGATCGCCCCCGTTTGTTTCTTCTGGTAAGCATGCTGCTTTCCGCCGTCCTGTCCGCTCTTCTTGCCAATGATATCATCTGCTTTGCCATGGCACCGATTCTGGCTTATTCTCTCAAACGGGCAGGATTGAATCCTGTTCCCTTTTTACTGGGCCTGGCCATGTCGAGCAATATTGGATCTGCATCCACACTGATCGGCAATCCCCAGAATATGCTCATCGGCCAGGTGGGGCGTCTCTCCTTTCAGGCCTTTTTTTTATGGGCGTTTATCCCTTCTTTTATTTCCCTGGTGGCCGCATTCGGCATAATTATAATCTTTTATCGTCAGAACCTGATCGTTGAAAGAATAGAGATCATGGATCAAAACGGCCTGGGCTGGCCTCAATTTGATGGCTGGCAGACCGGAAAAGGGATTGTGGCGGTGGCGGTGCTGGTGGGGCTTTACCTGACCGATATCCCAAGGGATCTTTCCACCCTGACCGTTGCAGGGTCACTTCTGCTCAGCAGAAAGATAAAAAGCCGGGAAATCATGGCTCTGGTGGACTGGCACCTGATCACTTTGTTCTGCGCACTGTTTATTATCATTCACGGGATCACTCTGGCCCATCTCCCGGAACAGGTGCTCAACTTTTTGTCCCAAAAAGGCTTTGAACTCACTCAACCCGTCTTTCTCACCGGTGTCTCTGTGATTGTGTCCAATCTTTTCAGCAATGTTCCAGCCGTGATGCTGGTGATTCCATGTTTGAGCAAGACGATTCCTGAGCCCTGGTATATTCTGGCGCTTTCAAGCACTTTTGCCGGGAACCTTTTTCTTCTGGGCAGCATCGCGAACCTGATTGTGGTTGAAAAAGCTTTGGGTCATGGTGTCCTTATATCCTTCAAGGAACACGCCAGGATTGGTATCCCAGTGACCATTCTTTCTCTTCTGGTGCTGGTGGGATGGACATTTTTGATTTAACAGCCGCTGTGGTGGCGTTTGCACTTTGACCCTTTCCGAAAAAGCCCGTGCGATACCTGCTGCGCCAAATACTTGAGGATCTATTTTCTTGATGATGCAATGAAAAAGACAAATAGGCTTGAATAACTCATGAGATTTAATATATTTTTCTTGACTATTGACAGATTTTAGTCCATTTAGGCTGGGCCAATAATTTTGACGGCCTTAAAATAGCCTCTCACCTTGCATTTATCTTAATCAAAAAGAATGATTGTTTGGTGCCTTATCAACCCTTTTTCCATGGAGTACTGCCATGTTCATACAACTTGAAGATTATCTCCCCCTGGAAACTTTTAAAAGAATTCAGGCCTTTTCCGAGGACAAGGAGACTCCTTTTCTCGTAATTGATACGGATACCGTGGTCAGACATCTTGATGATCTGACAACCTATTTTCCCTATGCGAGCATCTATTATGCCGTAAAAGCAAACCCCGCGGTTGAGATTCTGACCATCATGCGGGACAAAGGCGTCAATTTTGATATTGCATCCATCTATGAGTTGGACCGCGTTCTGTCGCTGGGCATAAGCCCTGACAGGATCAGTTACGGCAACACCATCAAAAAAAGTCGGGATGTCCGGTATTTCTATGACAAGGGTGTCCGGTTGTATGCTACGGATTCAGAAGCCGACATTCGCAATATCGCCAAGGCCGCTCCAGGCTCCAAAATCTATGTGCGGATATTATCCGAAGGAAGCCGTACGGCAGACTGGCCGCTATCCAGAAAGTTCGGCTGCCAGCCCGACATGGCCATGGACCTTATTGTTCTGGCAAAAAACCTTGGTCTGGTCCCCTATGGCATCTCTTTTCATGTGGGGTCCCAGCAACGTGATATTGGTGCCTGGGACGGGGTGCTTGGTAAAGTAAAGGTGATTTTTGAAAGGCTTCATGAAGAGGAGAATATTACCCTTGAGATGATCAATCTAGGTGGTGGATTCCCGGCCAATTATCTGTCAAAGGCCAATAATCTTTATATCTATGCCCAGGAGATCACCCGATTTCTCAATGAGGGCTTTGGCGAAGATCTGCCCACCATAATCCTTGAGCCCGGCCGGTCCGTGATGGGCAATGCAGGGGTGCTGGTCAGCGAGGTCGTATTGATTTCAAGAAAATCCAGAACCTCCCTTAACCGCTGGGTTTATACGGATGTGGGAAAATTTTCCGGATTAATTGAAACCATGGACGAAGCCATTAAATACCCCATCTACTCAGGACGAAAAGGAGAGCTTGAGGAAGTTATTATTGCCGGCCCCACCTGTGACAGCGCAGATATTTTATACGAAAACTTCAAATACAAACTCCCTTTGAATCTGTCCATCAGCGACCGGCTTTACTGGCTGTCCACGGGAGCATATACTAGCACTTACAGCGCCATAGAGTTTAACGGATTTCCTCCCTTAAAGACATATTTCATATAACGGCCATGTCTTGACGGACACAACAAACAATGAAAGATGTGAGTAGTGAGTATTGAGAAAACAGCTTGTTTTAAATCTCACTACTCACTACTCAATATTCATAACTTTCTTATAAACAGTCATGGGCTGACCTGAGATATCAACTGCCAGGCATAGTCCACAACAAAGGTTGAAAGATCTGAGTAACTTACCCAGACTTTATTATAAATATACCTTTAATTGGTAATCTCTTTATCAAAGGCCTGGGCTTGTTTCGGTGTCAGAAACAGGTCTTTCACGCTGAATATGAGCATTCGGCTTGCCTGGGTAAACAACCGGTTGGACAGAAGAAGGCCGGACAGGTCCAGGTCGCCGGATGCGTCTTCGGCAGAGGCCTTGACCGTCTCCTGGATAAAAAGATTGTCGTCAGCCTCAATCTTTTTAAAGGTCGCCAGGATTGTCTGGTGAATCAGCTTTGGATCCTGATGTGCGGTTATTGTGCAGGTCTCTGTCAGATAGTTGAGCAGTCGTTTTCTGAACCGTCCGTACTGGCGGTTTAAAAAAGCGGAATCCGATACCTCGAATTCATCCAGGATAGGACGGATCTCTTGAAAATTTTTGGCCGCATTCATGATGTTTCTGGAGGCCAGGATAATCTGGTCAAGATCCGTTGTTCTGGATTCATCCATGGTCTGGGTTTGAATCCTGGAGTAATAGGCCACCACAGCGGAGTGAAGCCGTCCGATCTGGGTAAAAAGCTCTTTTCCCGTTAACGGTTTACGCTCGGTTTTTTCAAAGGGCAGCCTGTCGTCAAACACCAGTTGTTCATCCAGTGCAAGTGTCCGTAAGGCATACAGCTGGCACTCCTGCAACATGTGGATCACTTCGTTTTTCATGGCCAAGCAAGCGGCTTCCGTCTCTTCGGCAGGGGTATTGGCCAGGTAAACACTGATGTTTTTTCTATGTTCAGGCAAAAATTTGACAAGCAGTCGGGTGAAGAAAGATACAAAGGGGACAAATAACAAAACGCCTGTGATATTGAACAAGGAGTGGAACAGCGCCAGGCCGACCGGCCCGTTGGTGGAAACATCCACAAACAATTTGACGGCCCTGACCATCAGGGGCAGACCGGCAAAGGTGGTGATGCCCGTGACAAAGTTGAACACCAGATGGGCAACCGCCACACGTTTTTTGGGAGGTGCGCCTCCGGCCGCGCCTAAAAGAATGGTAATAGTGGTGCCGATATTGGCCCCGATGACCATGGCCGCACCCATCTCAAAGGTCATAAGGCCGCTGTTCAGCGCTGCCAGGGTGATGGCGATGGTAGCGGCGCTGGCCTGCATCAGGGCTGTCATGACAGTCCCGATGAAAAGGCAGCCCCAAAGCGGAAGATTGTGCAGATGTGACGGATCAAATCCCTTGGCAAAGACCTCTACACTGATTTTCATGTAGTCCAGTCCCAGGAATAGAAAGCCAAAACCCACCAGAAGCCGCGTTAAATGGGCCGGCCGACTCCCCGGCTTAAAAAGGATCAATCCAAAAGCGGCAACGCCGATAAACGGCAGGGCAAAGACCTCAATTTTGACTTTGAACCCAAGGGTGGCCACAATCCAGGCGGTGAGGGTGGTTCCGATATTGGAACCTAAAATAACACCGATGGCATTTTCCATGCTCATGACGCCGGCCCCCACAAAGGCCAGAACCATCAACGAGACCGCAGAACTGCTCTGCAAAACAGCAGTTACCAATGTGCCGCCGGCAATGGCCTTGAACCGGGTATTGGTATAGTTCCGGATTATCCTGCGGAACGCTTTTCCGCTTAAATCCTTTACAGATATTTCCAGAAGCTGCATACCAAACATGAAAATACCCAGTCCTGCAAGCAGCTTCCAATAATCGAATTCTGACATATATATTTTGTGAGATTTCTCAGGTTATCCGCACAGCCATAGAGACGCGTGCTTCATTTATTTAAACAAAACGGAGCAAACCGGGCCTTTAAACAGACGAGACGGCACATTATTGCTTTGACTTCCGGCCTTCCCCAGTGCAACGGACGTATCGGTCTTTTTTTCAGTATAAAATAGTATCGCATTATAATATATAGCGTGTAGTGAAATGAAAGGATTTTTCAGTCCATGTTGGAACAAAATATTCTCATTACCGGTCTGTCCTAAAAGACCGGCTCCTTTTCCAAAAACAAGTGTGGCGCAAAGGGTGACGGCAAGGTCCGCAATGGTTCCTAAAAATGCGGTCAAACCCTTTCGAAGGTAGGCTTGCCTTGTCCCCCTTCTCCTTGGGTATACCCATAAAACGCAAAGGCCGCAACCCCGGATTGCGGGTGTTGCGGCCTTTAATGATTTTAATCCGTCAAGACGGGATTATTGATACAGGCAATCTATTCTTCTGCCGGCATCAGTGTAGCCGGATCCAACAAAAGTTTCTGATCTGCCCTGTCTCCGTCTTTAAGCACAATGGCCTGGGTTTTATTTTCCGCAGTCACAAGGAATACAGCCTTGTCAAACAGCTCATCGTAATTTTCCAGCTGAACCGGATAACCGTTCTGGTTCAGGGGTTCTTCTCTGTGGCTTTGCATGGAAAACCAGATGCAGATGCCGAAATCCTGGTTAAGCCGCTTTAAATCAGAAAGCACTTCTGAAAGGTCAGTATCAAAATTAAGACCGTCAATGACCATCAGGGTGGGCAGGGGGAGATCAGCTCCCTTAAAACTGTTCAGGTAATCTCTGATTTTGTTTACATTAAATGTGGAATCGTTGTACGCAATTCCTGTTTTATGATGTCGTATTTCATCCCACAACCGTTCGGCAACCTGGGCGTCAACATAGCCGATGCTGTCGATAAGGCTGGCGTACCCTTCATTATATCTGATGTTGATTTTCTCTATCGTGTCAGCCAGGCTGATATGAAGCACTTTTTCATCGCTTAGCAGACGTGTCAGGGCAATTTGAACCAGAAATCCGGTTTTACCTACACCGGCCCGGGAAAGTACGGCACCAAACTGACCACCTGTAATGTTTTTGGTGCCAATGGTTTTTTCTGCCGGACTTTTTAAAATGAGGTCGTTTTTAAGCATATATCCTCTCTTATATCAAAAAGGTCTTATTTGTTTTTAGCTGCTTTTTCTTCGGCTTTTTTCTTGGCAATTTCCTCTGCCACGGACTGGGGAGCCTGTTTATATAAAGAAAATTCCATTGTGAACTGAGCCTTGCCCTGGGTGGCGGATCTTAGAATCGTAGAAAAGCCGAACATGTCGGACAGCGGAACCTGGGATTCGATGACTGACATGGTCCCTTCCTCCTGGGAACCCTGGATAATGCCGCGCCGCTGATTAATCAGCCCCATGCAGGAACCCTGGAACTCATTGGGGGTCTCAATAACCACCTTCATAATAGGTTCCATGATAACAGGCTTTGCTTTTTTGTAAGCTTCAAGAAAACCTCCGCGGGCTGCTGCCTGAAATGCCATTTCAGATGAGTCCACGGCATGGTAGGCACCGTCTTCGAGAGTGATCTTGATGCCGGTTACCGGAAATTCAAGGCTCGGGCCCTTTGCAAGGCAGGCCTGAAAGCCTTTTTCACAGGCCGGGATATACTGGGTGGGAATGCGGCCGCCGGTGACCTTGTTTACAAATTCAAATTCTTCTTCAGAGGGTTCAATAAAACCTGACACACGGCCGAACTGACCCGCACCACCGGTCTGTTTTTTGTGGGTGTAGTTAAACGGGGCTCTCTGGGTAATGGTTTCCCTGTAAGCCACCCTGGGCTGGCCCGTGGCTACCTCGGCGTTGTATTCTCGCTTCATACGCTCCACGTATACTTCCAAGTGAAGCTCGCCCATGCCTTGGATAATGGTGTCTCCGGTTTCATGATCCACATAGGTCTTGAATGTGGGGTCTTCCTTGGTAAACCGGTTCAGGGCCTTGGACATATTGATCTGGGCTTTGTTGTCCTTGGGGGTAATGGACAAGGAGATAACCGGTTCCATAACGTGCATGGCCAGCATGGAATAGTTGATATTCGGTGAAACAAAGGTGTCGCCCGATGCGCAGTCAATGCCGAACATAGCACCAATATGACCGGCCGGAACAGCTTCCACATCTTCCATCTGATTGGAGTGCATCCGGATGAGACGGCCGATTTTAACCTTTTTATGGTCCCTGGCGTTGATCAGGGTGTCGCCTTTACTTACACAACCCTGATAAACACGGATGTAGGTCAGCTGACCATACTGGCCGTCTTCCAGTTTAAAGGCCAGTGCCACTGTGGGTTTGTTAAAATCACTCTCTAAAATTACTGTCTCTTCGTTGTTATCCATATCCATGGCCTCATTTTTGATGTCCAGAGGGCAGGGCAGGTAATTGATAACAGCGTTCAAAAGGGGTTGGACGGCTTTGTTTTTGTATGCTGAACCCAGGAACACCGGGGTCATCTCCCGTCTGATGGTGCCGGTCCTGACCGCACCCATAATCAGCTCTTCGGTAATTTCAGCTTCCTCAAGAATAGCGTCCGTCAGTTCTTCGGAGAACAGGGATACGGCATCAATCATCTCTTCCCTGGCAGCTTCGGCATCATCTTTGAGCTCGGCAGGGATGTCGGCTTCAACCATTCGTTCCCCGTTGTCGCCTTCAAAATAATAGGCTTTCATTTTCACAAGGTCGATTACACCCTGATGCTTGTCTTCAAGGCCTATGGGAAGTTGCAGCATCACGGAATTATGACCGAGTTTATCTCTTAATTGTTTACAAACTTTTAGCGGATTGGCGCCTGAACGGTCACATTTATTGACAAACGCAATGCATGGGACTTCGTAGCGTTTCATCTGCTGGTCAACAGTAATGGACTGGGACTGTACCCCGGATACCGAGCAAAGAACAAGAACAACGCCGTCCAGAACCCGCAAGGACCGTTCAACCTCCACGGTAAAATCCACATGGCCCGGCGTGTCAATAATATTGATGGCGTGGTTGTTCCATTCGCAATGGGTGGCGGCAGAAGCAATGGTAATGCCTCTTTCCTTTTCCAGTTCCATGGAATCCATCACCGCACCCGTGCCGTCCTTGCCCCTGACTTCGTTGATTTTATGGATTCTGTTGGTATAAAAAAGAATCCGTTCAGTAAGCGTGGTTTTACCGGAATCGATATGGGCACTGATTCCAATATTTCTTACCCGTTCAAGATCTCTGATCATTTTGTTTTGTCCTTAAAAATAAAAAAATTCTTTGAAACAAATGCTAAGCGCGACCATTGCCAAAAGCGCAGCCGTTATGTTTCATGCTATAGTTTTATTATGATCTTATTAAATTATTCCAGAAATAAAATATCAATAAAATAGAAAACGGCAAGATACACTATTCCTTAAAAAAAATCAAATATAATTATGTTTTTTCTTGTTGAATTTAAGGCAGGCAAATTATAAGATTGGTCGATTTTTTTTGTTTCATGAAAAAAGAGTGATAGCCATAGTTTATTTAAAAAAAACAATAGGTTAAATATATAAATGAAGGAATTTTGTCGTTGCCTTGAAAAGGGTGCTGATTTTCTTGGGTTGAATTTGTCGCCGAACCAGACGGCTTTGCTGGCTGCCCATGCCCGGGAGTTGCAGCTCTGGAATGCCAAAATTAATCTGACCGCCATAACGGATATCCGGCTTGTGGCATATAAACATTTTGTGGATGCGCTGGCTGCGGCCATGTTTGTGGAGGGCCCGTCACGGATAATGGATATTGGTTCCGGTGCAGGATTCCCCGCTGTTCCCATGAAAGTAATCTGTCCGGACCTTGATGTCACCATGGTGGATGCGGTCAGAAAAAAGGTCAGCTTTTTAAACCACGTGGTACGCACCTTAAAGCTTGAGAACATCCGCGCGCTGCATGCAAGGGTCGAAGACCTTGCCAAGGATCCCGGTCATTTTCAGATGTATGATGCAGTGACGGCCAGGGGTTTTGCGGATCTTGGTAAACTGGCAAGGCTTGCCTCTCCCATGCTGGTGCCCGGCGGCAGGATTTATGCCCTGAAAGGGGCGCATGCCCCAGAAGAAATCACATCTGAACTTGAAAGGCAGTTTCATATTACACATAAGCCTTATAGTCTGCCTTTTGTGGATGCCCAAAGATTTGTGGTTATCCTTGAAATCCGTTAGACGCAAAAATTTTTGACATACTTTTTAGTGAAAAAATTTTAAACAGACAGATTCCAGCATACGTCTTGGATGTTACAATACCGCGTGATAGAGATCCAAATGGTGTAATGAACATTACCAATGATAAAATATATAACAGCTCGATTATTTCCGGCTCTCTGCTTATGGAAGAAAGTCGGAATATCGCTGATTTATTACTTAAAAAGGTCGGTTCTGATCAATGGTATCAAGCCATTGTCGTTGAAAATATACTTCAAAAGAGAAGCCCTGTAACCGCCAAAAAACAGGCCAATTTAATAAAAAACCGCCTTGTCCTCATGGATAATGATTTATGGTCACTTGTAAGGGATGGCTCATCCCAGGTCGCATCCCAGGCCCTGTTGTCAGCAGCTATAAAGCACAGCAGAATTCTTGGTGATTTTATGAATACCGTTCTGCGGCGGCACTGGCAGACATTTACAAAAAAAATTGACCTTAAGGACTGGAACCTTTACTTAGAACAATGCGCTCAAATTGATCCGAAAATTGATACATGGAAAGATACAACCCGGTCAAAACTAAAGCAGATTGTTTTCAGAATACTTGCAGAAGCAAAGTACATTGAAAATACACAATCATGCAAATTAATACCGGTTTCCTTAACGCCGGAGATAAAATCATATCTTGTCAAAAATAAGGAAGACTATGTCTTACGTTGTATGGATATTACATAGCCCTCTTCAAGGATTCATATGACACCATTTAAAAACCGTCTGGACAAAATTCTTGATCGACTCACATCTGAGGAACTTCTTTCAAACTCTGGACTTGGAAATGAAATCGGGTTTTATATTTTTGATTACCCTCCTGAATTTGAAGAGCAGGTCAGGGACCATATCCAGTTTATTTTAAGGCAGCTTCCCAAAAAAAAGCCAGACTTAAGAGTTACGCATATCAATCTGTTCGACTTGATTCTTGTTTATCTCAAAAATAGAAATCTTCTTGATCGGGTCCTGGACATTGAGTTGAAAAAGGGTAATGAGGCGCTTCTCAATTCCCTGAAAGGTCCGCTGGATGCTAAAAAAATCGCCAAAGAGTTCATAACTTTTGCACCACCTGAAGATAATGACCTGGTATTGGTGTCCGGTGTCGGCAGTGCATACCCAATGTTAAGAAGTCATAATCTGTTAAATAATCTGCACCACCTGATGGAAGACACCCCATTGGTGATGTTTTATCCGGGCGTATATACAGGTCAGGGGTTAAGGCTGTTTGGAAAATTAAAAGAGACCAATTATTACAGAGCATTTCAACTGGTTGTATAGATAACGCCAACGCATAAAGGAACGCTTTCAATGCAGATCCGGAATACATTCAAAAAGGATATCTCAAGACCCATCAACGGGGTTGTTAAAGCAGACCAGCTCAATGAATCGGTTGTATGGCAGGAACTTGATGAATACGTCGTTACACGGGAATTAGACCAGCATTTCAAAACATTTTTAAAATCATATCTTGGCGCCGTAGACAATCAGAACAATCCCATCATTGCAGGCAGAATGGCGGTATGGATATCCGGCTTTTTCGGCTCTGGTAAATCTCATTTTATAAAAATTCTTTCTTATCTTTTGGAAAATAAAGAAGCACGTTGCCCGGACACCGGATCTTTGAAGCGGGCTGTTGAGTTTTTTGCCGACAAGATAAAAGACGCCATGCTGTTCGCAGACATCAAACGGATTTCCAATATTGATGCAGATGTCATCCTTTTTAATATTGACAGCCGGGCCGATTCAACAGAAGGCCGGTCAGCCATTCTTTTCGTATTCTGGCGGCTGTTCAATGAAAGTCAAGGATTTTGCTCTGATTCATTGCATCTGGCAGAGATTGAAAGATATCTGACCCGCAAAGGCCATTACCAGGCGTTTAAAGAAAAATTCAAAGAAATATACGGTTCAGAGTGGGAAACCGAACGGGATGCCTATTCCCTGCTTCAGGATGAAATTGTAGAAGCCCTATCCATGGTTCTTGATAAAAACCCGGATGCGACCCGGGAGTGGTTTGAAAAATATGAAAACAATTTCAGCCTGACTGTAGAGCAATTCGCCAAAAGGGTAAAAGAGTATCTGGATTCAAAAGCACCCAACCACCGAATCATATTTCTGGTGGATGAAATCGGCCAGTTCATCGGCAGTGATACCCACCTGATGTTAAATCTTCAAACCATTGTTGAAGACTTGGGCAGAATCTGCAATGGCAGGGCTTGGGTTGTGGTGACATCCCAGGAAGATATTGATGCGGTGATCGGGGATATCAAATCTTCAAAAGCAAATGATTTTTCTAAAATTCAGGGCCGGTTCAATACGCGCTTGTCGCTGTCCAGCGCCAATACAGATGAAGTGATCCAGGCCAGACTCCTTGAGAAACAGGACGATGCAAAAACAGAGCTTGAAAACCTGTTCAGCCAAAAGGGAGATATCCTTAAAAACCAGCTCAGTTTTACCCATGACACATCCACATTAAAAAATTATACAACCGCCCGGGATTTTGCCGGTAACTACCCTTTCACCCCGTATCATTTCCAGCTGGTTCAAAAAATATTTGAATCCATCAGAAAAGCAGGCGCCACAGGACTTCACTTAAGCCGTGGAGAACGCTCCATGCTGGATGCGTTTCAGTCGGCTGCCATCAATATCTCATCCAGGCAGATCAATGCACTGGTGCCTTTGTATGAGTTTTTCCCCTGCATTGAAAGCTTTCTGGACACTTCCGTTAAAAGAAGCATTGAACAGGCTAAAGAAAATAAGGGTCTGCATACCCCGTTTGATATTCAACTCCTGCAAACCCTGTTTTTGATACGGTATGTGGATATCCTTAAACCCAATATCGACAACCTGGTCACGCTTTCCATTGATCAGGTGGACGCGGACCGGATTATTCTAAAGCAAAAAATTGATGCTGCATTGTTGCGGCTGGAAAAGGAGAACCTGATCAACAGAAATGGGGCTCTTTATTTCTTCCTGACAAATGAAGAAAGAGAGGTCTCAAGGGAGATAAAAAGCATAGAGATATCTTCCCATGCAGAAACAGACCTTTTGGCTGAAATCATTTTTGAAGATATCCTGAAAAAAAAATCCAAGCATCGGTATCTGCCATTTAAAAGGGACTATGCATTTAACAGAATTTGTGATGAAAAGCCCTGGGGCAAAAAGATGGAAGATGACCTGCTTCTTGAAATCATCAGCCCCATGCATGACCAGTATCCTGTTTTCAACCCCGGCAAATGCACCATGCACAGCCTGAATAATGAGGGCACGGTTCTTTTAAAACTTGATAATGACCCGGATCTTTTTTCTGAAATCCGGACTTATATTCAGACGAATAAATACATTACAGATAAAAGCGATGCAGCCGCATCCACCAGCCTGAAACAGATTTTAAGAGACAGGGCCGATGAAAACCGGGGAAGACGGGAACGGCTGGTTTCAAAGGTGGATGACCTGATATTGAAAGCCCAATTTTACACCCTGGGTAAACCCCTGGAAATTAAGGCGGCAACCACATTAAAAGCCCTGGATGACGCCTTTGATTACCTGGTTCAAAATACCTTCAGCAAGTATGATTATCTGGCCAAAGTCCATGATGATCCCATAAAAGAGATCAAGCAGATCATTTTGTCCGATGATATCGGCCAGCAGCAGGTGGTTCTGGACTTTGCCAAAGGAGAAACCCGGGATCTCAAAGAGATCAGGACTTTTATAGAGTTAACACAGGCTGCCAATAAAGCCATTGTTCTGGATGAGCTTGTCAAACATTTTGCAAAACGTCCCTATGGCTGGCCTGAATTTCAAATTGTGATTCTTGTTGCCAAGCTTTTTGTGGGTGGAAAAATCAATTTACTGGAAGATAAAGCCAAGCTTTCACCCAAAGATGCGATTCCCCTTCTCTCCAAAACCTCTCAGTGGAAAAATGTACAGATTATTGTCAAGGCCAATCTTTCAAGCCATGATCTTCAAAAGGCGCAAAATCTTGGGAAAGAGTTATTCGGTTCCCTGGCACCCGACGGCCAGGAAAAGATCAGCCAATATATCCGTGATGGGTTAACAAAATGGAAAGATCCTCTGGAAAAATACAAAACCCTGGCAGATACTGGGAAATATCCGGGCAAAAAAGAGATCAATACCTGCTTAAAAATAGTGAAAGCAGTACTTGATATCCAAGATGCCTTTGAGTTGATCAAAGAGTTCAATGCATTAAAAGACGACCTTTTAGATGCCCATGACGACCTTTTGGATCTTCAGGATTTCTACAACAACCAGAAACAGACATGGGAGCAGCTGCAAAGCGCCTTTAACCAATTTCTTCCCAATAAAACGGCCATTGAAAAAGATGATGCCGCAAGTGCAGCATTGAAAAAAATGGAAGAGATTGTTTCAGCGCCCCATCCCTATGCCATGCTCAAAGACGTAAACGGCTTGATCGCAATTGTTCAGCAGTTCAATGATAAAATCCTGACCGAAAAACGCCAATTTGCGTGCGATGAAATCGATGCCAAAATCAAGCAGGTATCCAAACTGTTAAATGAAAAACAGGCGGATGGTGATTTTAAAAACAAGACTCTCTATCCGCTGCAAAACTTCAAGAAAAAAATTGAATATGAGGTCAGCATCCCTCAGATTTCTTACAGTGTCAGCGAATCCCAGGAAGCTTTTGAAGAGGCCCTTGAAACCATAGAAGAGAAATTTAAACCGGACACCGAGCCGGATAAACCGGTTAAGAAAACCACAACCATCAAGCCGGCCAGCTTTAAACACAAGGCGTACTTTGATACCGAAGAGGATGTCATGGAATACCTGGAAAAGGTCAGATCCGAACTGCTCAAGGCCATACAGGATAATCTGAGAATAAGGATTCAATAAAGGTAAAAAATGGATACAACCCAGATCAAGGCATATGCCCCCCAGGCAAGAAAAGATTTCATAAATGCGGTGACCCAGAGAGCAGCACGGTTCGGTATTCATGGTGACGGCAACTTTGACCCTGTTGAATTCAAAGGCGACACAGCCATTATAGGTTCCCAGGTTTTCACAAAAAAAGGCGGTGAATTAAGGGAACGGCTGGTGGCAAAGGTCAAACAGACGGGATTTGAAATGTTCATCCGCTCCAGTGCCTACACCTGGTTCAACCGGTTTGTCGCCATACGGTATATGGAACTGCATGATTTCCTGGATCATGGGTTCAGGGTGTTGAGCAACCCCAATGGATCAGATATCCCTGAGATTTTGGAACATGCCACAGAAGTTGATTTACCGGGGCTTGACAGGGAAAAAGTATTAGAGCTGCGGCTTGCAGGCGATAAGGACAACGAACTGTACCGGATGCTTGTCATTGCCCAGTGCAATGCCCTTCACAAAGCCATGCCCTTTCTTTTCGACAGGATTGATAACGAGGCAGAACTTCTTTTGCCGGACAACCTGCTGCATACCAATTCCCCGGTTAAACGGATGGTGTCTCAAATTGATGAAACCCTGTGGGATGATGTTGAAATCATTGGCTGGATCTACCAGTTCTATATCTCTGAAAAGAAAGAGGAGGTCATTGGAAAAGTTGTAAAAAGTGAGGATATCCCGGCAGCCACCCAGTGGTTCACCCCCAACTGGATTGTGAAATATATGGTCCAGAATACCCTGGGCCGGATGTGGATGGCCACCTATCCGGAATCTTCATTAAAATCCAAGATGGAATATTACATTGAACCGGCTGAGCAGGAACCTGACGTCCAGGCAGAGATTGATGCCACAACGCCTAAAGAATTAAACCCGGAAGAACTGACGTTTTTAGACCCGGCCTGCGGGTCAGGCCATATCCTTGTTGAAGCCTATGACATTTTGAAAGAAATTTATCTTGAGAGAGGTTACAGGACCAGGGATATTCCCCGCCTGATTTTATCTAAGAATATTTATGGACTTGATATTGATGATCGGGCAGCTCAGTTGGCTTGTTTTGCTGTTTTGATGAGGGCCAGAAAGGATGACAGGCGATTATTCAGCCGTGATGATTTGGTTCTGAATGTGATGGCAATTAATGAAAGCAACAAAAATGATACTGTTTATATTGAGAATTTGCTTCCTGGGAATGAATACTTGAATATTAGAAGTGTTCTAAAAGAGCTAATTAAACTATTTGAAAACGGGAAAACATTAGGTTCTTTAATTTCAATACCGGAGAATATTGTCAATACAATTGGCGAAGTAAAAAATATTATTGATAAAAAATTACAAAACTGGATCCAACATAGTGAAATTCAGATATTGAGAAAATTAGCAAATCAATGTTGGATTCTATCTAAGAAGTTTGACTGCGTCGTATTAAATCCACCTTATATGGGAGGTAAGGGGATGAACCAAAGATTGAAAGATTATGCAAAAGTAAAATTTCCGAATAGCAAGACAGATTTATTTTCTATTTTTATTGAGCGTTCTCTCAGTTTATCAAAGAAGCAACAGTTTTTAGGAATGATAACTATGCAAAGCTGGATGTTTCTGATGACCTTTGAGGACCTACGGAAAACACTTATCTTAAAAAATACCATTGCTTCTATGATGCATCTTGGCCCAAGAGCATTTGACAGTATCGGCGGAGAAGTTGTTTCGACTACCTCATTTATACTAATAAACCGGCATTATCCCGATTATCAAGCTAAATACTTCAGACTTGCCGATGGGAATTCAGAATTTGAGAAAAAAGCTGAACTCCGCAAAAGTATTTCTAAATTAAACGATAAGATGAATATCAAAAACTTTTTTTTAGCATCTGTGGCTAATTTTATGCAAATTCCTGGCAACCCTATAGCTTATTGGGCTACAGCAAAGGTAATAGAAATATTTAAAAATTATGACATGCTTGGTTCGCTTTTTAACGCTAAGGCAGGAATGAAAACGGGAAGTAATGAGTTATTTCTTAGATTTTGGTATGAAATAGAATTTAATAAATTAAACTTATATCCGAAGGAAATGCCATCAAGTCCGAAAAGATGGTTTCTGTACTCAAAAGGAGGTGACTTTCGAAAGTGGTATGGAAATGTTGAACATGTCGTCGATTGGGCGAATAATGGGGATAAAATAAAAAACTTTAGCAAAAATGGCAAAATTAACTCCAGAGTAAGAGATTTAAATAACTATTTTCAAGACTGTATTTCATGGTCTTTTATAAGTTCCAGCGGCTTCGCTTCACGATTTAAATCCTCTGGGATTTTCTTTGATATGGCAGGGTCGTGCGTTTTTCCTAATAAGCATGATTTACCTTTTTTATTAGGCTTTTTATGTTCAAAACTATCAAGCTCCTTTTTGAAAATCCTAAATCCAACTTTGAATTTTCAAGTTAATGACATCATGCAACTGCCTATTAATAGGGATGTTAAAGGAATTGACTATATAATATCAGAGCTGATTGAGATATCAAAATCTGATTGGGATAGTTATGAAACATCAGTAGATTTTGAACGCCCTTTAATTATAAGTCCTATAAATAAGAGCTCCACGGTAAAAAAATCTTTTAGCAACTATTATTGCTTTAGCAAAAACAAAACAAATAGAATGCAAAAACTCGAAGTCGATAATAACCTCAAATTCATTGAAGCCTATAACCTTAAAAATGAACTCTCACCTGATATTCCAGTATCGGAGATCACTTTAGCCGGTAATCCCAACTACCGTTATGGTGAAGGTAGATCTCAAGAAGAACTCGAAACATTATTACAGACAGATACCATAAAGGAACTAATTTCATATTCCCTTGGTTGTATGGTGGGGCGCTATAGTTTGGACCAACCAGGTCTTATCTTTGCCGACAATGACAACAATAATTTTGATTCATTAAAATATAAATCATTTCCAGCAGATGACGACGGCATTATTCCAATCATGGACATGAACTGGTTTGAAGACGATGCAACAAAACGATTTATTGAATTTATAAAGACGGCATGGCCCCAAGAGCATCGGGATGAAAATCTAAAATTCGTCGCAGACAGCTTGAGCCCCAAAACCAACGAATCACCTGAAGACACAATCAGAAGATATCTAAGCACGACATTCTTCAAAGACCACATGAAAATGTATAAGAAGCGGCCCATCTACTGGCTGTTCTCCAGCGGCAAGCAAAAAGCATTTGAATGCCTGGTCTACCTGCACCGGTACAATGAATCCACCTTATCCAGAATGAGATCAAACTATGTAACCCCTCTGCAAGGTAATATCAGCGCCCGTATTGAATTTCTTGAACATGAAAAAGATGCAGCCAGCACCCCGTCTGCCCAGAAAAAAATCCAGAAACAAATTGACGTGCTGAAGAAAAAACAGATGGAACTTAAAACGTTTGATGATGAACTGCGGCATTATGCAGATATGAAAATTTCCCTGGACCTGGATGACGGGGTAAAAGTCAACTACGGCAAATTCGGAAACCTTTTGGCGGAAAAGAAAGCCATTACCGGGTGATCGTCCGGGTAAACGTATTTTAAAATCAATTGATTGGCAGTTATTTTCAAAGGAACAGGGAAATGGGCAATTTTTATTCTGAACTTTTAAAACAATCCGAGGGCAAGACCCTTGAATTCAAGCAGGATCTCTCTTCGCCCAAATCCATCATGAAATCCCTTGTGGCCTTTGCCAATACCGCAGGCGGGCGGCTTATTGTGGGGGTCACCGATGACCGGCGGATACTCGGGGTTGAAGATCCACTGCTCCAGGAGGAACGCTTGTGCAGCATCATTGCCGACTCTATTTCGCCCCGTCTGGTGCCCAACATTGAGATGATCACCGTTGAGGAAAAAACCCTGTTAATCGTCGAGGTATTTTTAAGCGGGAGCCGACCCCATTTTCTTAAGTCCCAGGGCCGGGAAAACGGGGTATATGTGCGCTTGGGCTCAACAAACCGCCAGGCTGACCGAGAACTGATTGCCGAGCTTGAAAGGTCAGTAGAAGGGATTTCTTTTGATGAGATGCCAATGCCGGGGCTGGGCCTTGACGACATTGATGTCCATGCCGCAGCACAAAGCGTCCGGGAAAAATTTCATCTGGATGAGGCCAGGCTGCAAACACTTAAACTGCTGGTCCCCCACCAGGGAAAGCTTGTGCCGTCAAGGGGCGCGGTTATTTTGTTCGGCAAAAACCGGCAGGAACTTTTTTCGGATGTCTGGGTCCAGTGCGGGCGGTTTACAGGTTTGACCAAAACAGACATTTTTGACCATATCGAGCTGTATGACCACCTGCCCATGGCCGTGGACAGTATTATGCTCTTTTTGAAAAAACACGCTATGCGGGGGGCGGATCTTTCGGACATCCGGCGCAAAGACGTCTGGAGCATCCCCCTTGGCATCCTTCGGGAAACAGTGATTAACGCCCTGGTCCATGCCGATTATTCCCAGAGAGGCGGGCCGGTCAGGATCGCCTTTTTTGATGACCGCATTGAAATCGAAAACCCCGGTATCCTTTTGCCCGGCATGACGGTGGAAGATATGAAACAGGGAATATCAAAAATCAGGAATCCGGTCATTGCCCGTTTTTTCCGGGAGGCGAACCTGATCGAACAATGGGGAACCGGCGTGCCCCGGATCTTCAGCCAGGCAAAGGAACAGGGGCTTGACGAACCCGTGATCCAGGAGATCGGCATGCGCCTGCGGTTTATCGTATTTCTGGCAAACCAGATACATATTCAAGAAAAGCCGATAACCGAACAAGTAACCGAACAAGTAACCGAACAAGTAACCGAACAAGTAATCAAGTTCCTTAAACATCTTGAAAAATCACCCCTGGGGACCAGGGAAGCCATGAGACGCCTGGAATTGACCCATCGCCCCACATTTTTATACACTTACCTTCAACCGGCATTAAAATCAGGCCTGGTGGAAATGACCCAACCGGACTCCCCCAGAAGCCCCACACAAAAATACCGACTCACCACAAAAGGACGGCAATGGATGTAAAACAGATCAATCAGAAGCTGACCCGGATTTTCAAGGAAGAAAAAAAGAGAATCGTCTTCTGGTACGACAGTGAAAAAGAGTTTGAAGAGAGTCTGTCATCAATCCATGCCGGAGACGCCACATTGCTTCGGCTTGATGAAATCGGTGCCCTGGATCTGAAGATCCAAATCGAAGTACAGGGCAATAACAGCAAATATCTGCTATACGCACCCTGGTACGAACCTGAGCCCGAAAAAGACTGGCTTTTTGATATAAAGTTATACTCATACACCTTCCACGCCGACAAGGCATCTATCCTGATGGGTGAGTTGGGTCTTGAAAATCAAAGTTTAAGGCCGTTCATCAAAGCGCGCAAAGCCTTTTTCAAAAATCAGGACCGACTGGACCGGTTGAAAAAATGGATTGCCCTCGATGACAGGGAAGATGACATCGACCTGAAAATGATAACGGTTCTGGCAAGGGCGGAACAGCCCGATCCTTTTGCCATACTCATGAAAATTTTGGAATCTTTTTGTAAATCAGGTTCTTTTATTCCTGATGAAGAGTCAAAACCCTGGAAAGATATTGAAACACTTGGGTTAGCAACTTCGTTTTGGACGTTTATGGCCAAAACCTTTGGGTGTGTGATTGAATCCTCCCAAGCCTTATCCGATCTGCTGATCAAAATTTTTGTCACTGACTTTTCCAACCAGTATAAAAAGGACCTTCCCCTATCTCTTGAGCATTTCAGGCTGACAGGGTCTTCCAAGACAATGAATGCATCTGTATTCATCAGCCAGTGGCAGACCCATACCATTCACTGTAAAAATTTTAACCGGGTGTCAAAATGCTTTGCCCAAAAGCTGAATATGGACGAGATTCTTGCACCACTTCAAATTGAAGATCTTGTCGATGTCATGACATTTGAAAATGTTGAAAGACGGATTATAAGCTCTTTTCGAGATCAAATCATCAATGACACGGAAAAAGAGTTTTCAGTTATTCAGGATGCGGTTAAAAAACGCCTGGACGGTTACTGGACCAACGCTACCTTTGATGGCGATATGAAAGACAACCTTTATAAAACCGCATATCAGGCATTAATCACATCCATCAATCTGCTTGAGCTTCGAAAGAAATATGACGCCGGATTCAGTTACAAGTCTGCTGTGGATATGTTCAACGCATACACCGGAGAACTTTTTTGTTTTGATCAATACTACAGGCACTTTAATGAACTGGCCGATACAACGGAACAGGCCGGGTGGGACATCTTAAAACAACTTCGTTTAAGTGTTGAAGAGTGTTACAGCAACTGGTTCATGGATAAGCTCAGTCTTTGCTGGGGCGACTTTCTGGAATCAGATCAAGGTCTGCTTCAACATTGGCATCTGCCCAATATCCGCAATCAGTACAATTTTTTCAAAGATAAAATAAAGTCGGATTATGTGAAGTCAGACAGAAAACGGATTTTTGTCATCATCAGCGATGCATTGCGGTATGAAGCCGGAAAAGAGATTACCGACCGGATAAACGGGAAATACCGGTTAAAGGCACAAATTGAGCCGATGCTCGGCATCTTGCCAAGTTATACGGCCCTTGGCATGGCCTGCCTTCTTCCCTATAAAACACTGTCTTTCAAGGAAGGGTCCGCAACCCCGTTGATTGACGGCAAGCCTACCGGCTCTTTTGAGCAGCGCGCAGCCATCTTAGAAGGGGTTGAGGGAACGGCAGTCAAGGCGTCGGACCTGTCGGCCATGAGCAAAGATAAAGGCCGTGAATTCGTAAAACCCCACAAGGTCATCTACATTTATCATGATCAGATAGATGCCGTTGGGGATAAAGCTGTTTCTGAAGATAAAACCTTTGAAGCCGTCAGAACCGCCATTGATGAACTGACGGCACTTGTGGGATTCATCATCAACAGCCTGAACGGTACCCATGTAATGATAACGGCAGATCACGGGTTTATTTATCAGGATAAAAAACCGGATAACCTGGATAAGAGTATGTTAGAAATCGAGTCACAAGGCATTGTTAAAAAACACAAGCGGTTTCTCATGGGCAAGGATTTGGGTACATCGGATAAGGTCTTTTCAGGCAATACCAGGCAGACAGCCCATACCGATACCGATATGACGTTTTGGCTGCCAAAAGGTACAAATCGTTTTAATTTTGTAGGTGGTGCCAAGTTTTTCCATGGTGGGGCAATGCTTCAGGAAATTGTTATTCCCCTTGTGACTGTTTCCGAGATGAAAGGCATCCACAAGGAAAAATCCCAGATCAGCAAGGTTGGCGTCTCTATGTTGGGGTCAATGAAAAAAATTGTTACCAACATTCCACGGTTTGAGTTCATCCAGACCGATGCCGTGTCAAACCGTATGAAACCCAGGATGTTAAAAATTTCATTGCGGGACGGAAACGAGCTGATCAGCAGTGAAGAGACCATCACATTTGACAGCAGCTCTTCATCCATGGATGACAGGAAAAAATCGGTTAAACTCCCGTTGAAATCAGTCCCGTTTGACAATAAAAAAGAATATGCCCTGGTTTTAAGAAATGCAGAAGATGAGACCGAATATGAACGGCTGCCCTTGATGATAGACATTGCATTTGCAAACGATTTTTAGGCGGATTTATGGAAAAAGAAGAAGTCAGTATTGATGTTTTATTAAATATTCATTTTGCAGGCCGTGTCGTTCGAAAAGACCTGACAAAACTTCTCAAGGAAGGGGCCAATGTTCCGGTGTATGTGCTGGAATACCTTTTAGGAATGTATTGTGCGGTGGATGATGAAGAAACCATCCAGGAAGGTCTTAAAACAGTAAAACAGATCCTGTCGGATAATTATGTCCGTCCTGATGAAGCTGAAAAAATAAAGTCCAAAATCAAGGAGATCGGAAGTTTCAAAATCATTGATAAAGTCACGGTTAAACTCAATGAAAAACGGGATGTTTACGAAGCCATTTTATCCAATCTTGGGGTAAAAGGCCTGTCTGTCGGCAGCGACATCGTTAAACAGTATGAAAAACTTTTGGTTGGCGGCATATGGTGCATCTTAAATTTGAATTACTACTATGAAGAGGGTTCCAAGGATTCCCCGTTCCTGATATCAGAGCTGAAACCCATCCAGATGCCCAATCTTGATATGGAGTCAATTTTTGAAGGGCGTAAAGAATTTACGGAAACCCAGTGGATTGACATGATACTCAGGTCCACCGGGCTTGAGCCAACCGTTTTTGAAGAGCGTGTGAAATGGCATTTTTTGACCAGGCTGATTCCTTTGGTTGAAAATAATTATAATCTGTGCGAACTGGGACCCAGAGGAACCGGGAAAAGCCATATTTACAAAGAAATCAGCCCCAATTCCATCCTTGTATCCGGCGGCCAGACAACGGTTGCCAACCTGTTTTATAATATGAGCAGTAGAAAGGTAGGGCTCGTTGGTGTCTGGGACACGGTTGCCTTTGATGAGGTTGCCGGCATCCGATTCAAGGATAAAGACGGTGTCCAGATCATGAAAGACTTTATGGCATCCGGGTCGTTTTCCAGGGGGCGGGATGTTATCAATGCCAATGCCGCCATGGTCTTTGTGGGCAATATTAATCAAAGCGTTGATACTCTTGTAAAAACCAGCCACTTATTTGCACCATTCCCTGAAGAGATGATAGATTCAGCGTTTTTTGACCGGATGCACACCTATCTGCCGGGCTGGGAAATTCCAAAGATGAGGCCGGAATTTCTTACCAATCAATACGGATTGATCGTTGACTTCCTTGCTGAATTCTTAAGGGAGATGCGTAAACGAAGCTTTTCCGATGCCATTGATCAATATTTTAAGATCGGCAACAACCTGAATCAAAGAGACATCATCGCTGTCAGGAAAACCGTATCAGGTCTTTTGAAAATTATATATCCCCATGGTGATTTTGATAAAAAGGCTGTCGAAAAATGCCTGATTTACGCTTTGGAAAGCAGACGGCGTGTCAAAGAGCAGCTTAAAAAAATCGGCGGAATGGAATTTTATGATGTCCATTTCAGCTACATCGACAACGAAACACTTGAAGAAAAATTTGTAAGTCTGCCTGAACATGGTGGCGGCTCTCTTATCCCTGAAGGACCGATGCCTCCGGGCACAATGCATACCGTAATGCAGGGGACATCCAGTCATCTCGGGCTATATCGATTAGAGCTTCAGGTAACCGCCGGGAATGGTAAATTGTCCGTCTCCGGTTCCGGCACCGACAACAAATCCAGGGAAGCCATAAAAATAGGTTACGACTATTTTAAGGCCAACATGTCCCGGGTCAGCTCCTTGGCAAAGGTCACAGACCACGATTATCATCTTCACATCGTTGAAATGCAAAGCACCGGCCCAACCAATAACATAACTCTTTGCAGTTTTATTGCATTTTGTTCTGGTTTGATGGGCAGACCCATTCAAAGCCAGATGATTATCCTGGGTGATATGAGTTTAGGCGGCACCATTGAAAAAGCATCTAATCTTGCTGAGACCCTTCAAGTGGGATTCGATGCCGGTGCAAAGCGGATTTTGATCCCCATGAGCAGCGTGGGCGACATCCCATCCATTCCAGGGGAATTGTTTGCCAAGTTCCAGACCAGTTTTTATTCCGATCCTGTTGACGCTGTTTATAAAGCTTTGGGAGTAGAATGAAGCTTGTTTTATTCTCGCACAAAGCCTCAAAGGCACAAAGGGTCATAAAACCAAACAAAGATTCTGTGTCTTGGCGTCTTTGTGCGAGTTTTTCAATTAATGAAGATTCATATTTAAAATTGCTGTAAATTCCGCTAAATTCTTGACTTTTCCCTTTGCTGCCATTACAAAGAAAAGTTCGATAACAACAGTCATGGGCTGGGCTGGTCTTTCAACACCCGGACTCAACCCATAATGAAACATGAAAGTAATTCAATAAGTTATTTTGACTTTCATATACAGACTTGAAACCGCATTCGAAAGGCAAAAGGAATCTAGGAATAATGGATTATAAAAAAACACTGAATCTGCCTTCTACCCAATTTGCAATGAAGGCCAACCTGCCCCAGCGGGAACCTGAGATGATCAAAGCCTGGGAGCAGAAAAACATTTATAAAAAACTGCGGGAACAATCCAAGGACAAGCCCCTTTTTATTCTCCATGACGGTCCTCCCTATGCCAACGGCCATCTTCACATGGGCCATGCCATTAATAAAATATTAAAGGATATCATCATCCGATCCCGGCAGATGTGCGGTTTTAACGCGCCTTACGTCCCGGGTTGGGACTGCCACGGTCTGCCCATTGAACACAATGTGGACAAAAAGCTGGGCAGCAAGAAAAAGGAGATGACCCCGGTGGAGGTCCGCCGAGAGTGCCGGGAGTATGCTGCGTCATTTGTGGATATCCAGAGAGAAGAGTTTAAACGCTTCGGGGTTTCAGGGGATTGGGATGCGCCTTACCTGACCATGGATTACCCCTATGAGGCACGCATTGCAAAAGAGTGTGGAGAATTTGGCCTGTCAGGGGATATGTTCCTGGGTAAAAAACCCATTTATTGGTGCTGCAACTGTGAGACGGCTCTGGCGGAAGCCGAGATTGAGTACCACGATCACACCTCCCCATCCATTTATGTTAAATTCCCTGTAGAGGACAATGCCAAAGATCTTTTTGATGCAGGCGGGGAAACCGTTTCTGTTGTCATCTGGACCACCACCCCATGGACCCTGCCGGCCAACCTGGGTGTGTGCCTGCATCCTGATTTTGTTTATGCGGCGGTTAAAACACAAAACCAGGGCATCCTGATCATAGCCAAAGAACTTGTGGAAAATGTAATGGGTGAGTTTGGGATATCAGATTATTCCATTATTGCCGATTTGTCTGCAAAGGATCTTGAAAACCGCAACTGCAAACACCCCTTTTATGACAGGGATTCGTTAATTATTCTGGGGGATCACGTCACCCTTGAGGCTGGAACCGGCTGTGTTCATACGGCCCCGGGCCACGGTGCCGACGACCATATTGCAGGCAATCGCTATGGTCTGGAGTGCTATTCGCCTGTGGAGGATAACGGCACATTTTCCCAAGGGGTTGAGTTGTTTGAGGGCCAGTTTATTTTTAAGGCCAATGCCGAAATCAATAAAACCCTGGAAGAAAAAGGGGCTCTGCTTAAGCAGGAAAACATGTCCCATTCCTATCCACACTGCTGGCGCTGTAAAAAGCCTGTCATTTATCGGGCTACCCCCCAGTGGTTTATCTCCATGGACAACCAGGGACTGCGGCAAAAAGCCCTTGATGAAATTAACAATGTTCATTGGATTCCGTCATGGGGCAGGGAGCGTATCTATGCCATGATTGAGCATCGGCCGGACTGGTGTCTGTCCCGCCAGCGTTCCTGGGGGGTTCCCATTCCCGTATTTCACTGCACCAAGTGTCAAAAGGTATATGTGACCCGGGAGTCCGTGGACCGTATCCATGAACTTTTTACTCAATTTTCTTCGGACATCTGGTTTGAAAAAGATGCGCAATATCTGATGCCTGATGGTGCGGTATGCGAAGAGTGCGGTTCAACAACGTTTACCAAAGATCAGAACATCCTTGATGTGTGGTTTGATTCAGGTGTCAGCCATGCCGCCGTGTTAGAGGAAAGAGAGGGGCTGCAACGTCCGGCGGACATGTACCTTGAAGGTTCTGACCAGCATCGCGGCTGGTTTCACTCTTCACTTCTGACCGCTGTGGGCAGAACCGGTCATGCCCCTTACAAGGCCGTGCTTACCCACGGGTTTGTGGTGGATGAAAAGGGTCATAAGATGTCCAAATCCGTGGGCAATGTTGTGGCCCCGGACAAGGTGATCAACCAATACGGTGCCGACGTGTTACGGCTTTGGGCGGCTTCGGCGGATTACCGGGGAGATGTCAGTATTTCCGATAATATCATCAAGCAGCTTTCGGATGCCTACAGAAGGATCAGAAACACCTGCCGGTTTCTTTTAGGTAACTTCACCGGATTTGAACCGTCCCAGGTCCGGCCCATTGAAAATATGGCCGAGCTGGACCGGTTCATTCTTCACCGCCTGCATTATGTGGTAAAACGGTGCCGCGCAGCCTATGATGCCTATGAATTTCATGTGATCTGTCACACCCTGCATAATTTTTGTGTGGTGGATCTCTCATCCTTCTATCTGGATATTATCAAGGATCGTGTTTACACAAGTCCCGAAAATTCAGATACCCGTAAAGATGCCCAGACCGTTATGTTTATGATACTGGATGCCCTGGTAAAAATCATGGCACCGATTCTGCCCTTTACGGCCGAAGAGATTTACACCCACATGCCCCTGGGAGAGATCAAAAAAGAAAGTGTTCACATGGAAGATATGGTCAGCCTTGATAATGCTCTTGAAGACAGGGAACTTGCAGCCAAGTGGGAAAATATCCGGGCATTGCGGGCTGAGGTAACCAAGGCCCTGGAAGAGGCAAGAACAGCCAAACTTATCGGCCATCCCCTGGATGCCGCCGTTGAAATTAAACTGCCCCAGGGCGACCTTGCAGACAAGGTGGCATTCCTGGATGTTGATCTCAATGACATTTTTATCGTGTCCAACGCTCGGATGGTGGAGACCCTTGACGGGGATCTCTACCAGGGCAAGGAGATCGAAGGCCTGGCCATAAAGGTGGCAAAGGCCTCCGGTGAAAAATGTGAACGGTGCTGGCGGTTTGATGAAAATCTGGGAACCGATCCGGATCATCCCACGGCCTGTCCCCGCTGCACCCAGGCCCTTAAAACCATTCTGGGATGATGGCCGGTTTTTCAGCACCCATGCGGCGGCTTGTCCTGGTGAGCATCTGTATTCTTTTGCTCGACCAGCTGACCAAATGGCTTATTGTAAGACATTTGCCGCTGTACGCCAATATTACGGTGATTGACAATTTTTTTAACATCACCCATGTACTTAATCCCGGGGGCGCTTTCGGTTTTTTTGCCGAACACTCCCCCGGGATCAGAAAATTCATTTTTTTATTTTTATCCTCCGGGGTTGCCCTGTTTGTACTCTGGCTTTACCGGAAAACTGCCCAATCCCACACTTTTTTATCCTATGGGCTGGCCCTGATCTTCGGGGGGGCTATAGGGAATCTGATTGACCGGTTCCGGTTTGGCAAAGTTGTTGATTTCCTGGATTTTTATGCCGACACCCTTCACTGGCCGGCCTTTAATATTGCAGATTCAGCGATCACCATTGGAATGGGCGTATTAATTTACCACGTAGTATTCAACAAACTGCCTGAAATATAAGAGGTACCCATGCATCCCATCCTTCTTCAGGCCGGCGGTCTGAAGCTTTATACTTATGGCCTTTTCGTGGCACTGGGCTTTATCACAGCTATCTGGTTTACAAAACGGAATGCAAAATTTTATGGTGTTCCGGATCAGATGGTATCAGATCTTTTTTTTACCATATTGTTCAGCTCTCTTGCCGGCGCCCGTATCCTTTATGTGCTTATTAATTTCAACGATTATCGGGATAATCTTCTTGATATCTTTAAAATCTGGAACGGGGGTCTGGTTTTTTTCGGGGGCTTTATCGGCGGAGCCCTTGGGACGATTATATTCTTGCGTATCAAAAAAATGGATATCTGGAAAACCGCTGATGTTCTGGCCCCCGGCCTTGCTTTAGGTCACTCCGTGGGCCGTTTCGGCTGTCTTTTTGCCGGATGCTGTTACGGCAAATCCTGTACGTTACCCATTGCCCTGACCTTTACGAATCCGGACAGCTTGGCCCCCCTTAATACCCCGTTGCATCCCACCCAGCTCTATATGATTGCCTCCAACTTTGTTCTTTTTTTGATTCTTCTGGCCATACAGCGGCGCAAACGCTTCAACGGCATGGTCTTTTTAAGTTACATCCTGCTCTATTCCCTGTTCAGGTCAATTATTGAATTTTTCAGGGGGGATTTCAGGGGTAACTTTTTTTTTGATTTTCTGTCATTGTCCCAGGGTATCGGATTGTTGATCTCCTGCATTGCCTTGATATTCATGATCATCAAATTAAGATCCCGGCATGGCAGCCGTTAAGAACCTGGTCACATACAAGGCCCTTGCAGGCTCTCTTGGTGCTTTATCAAAGGCCGATACACTTAAAACCGTGCTCATTTGCGGGGAATCCTTTCTGGTACGCAAGGCTTTGGATACCCTTGTCCCGATACTGCTTAAAGGGGAGTCAAAACAGTTCGGCTTTGATCTCCTGGACGGGAAAACAACACCCGTGGGAGAGATTGCCGAACAGGCCGGTACGTTTTCTTTTCTTGGAACCAGAAAAGTCATTGCGGTAAAAGATGCACCGCTTTTTGTATTAAAAGCGTCCGCCGGTGAGATCAGCTACAGTGATAAGGATCTTCAAGTTTTGATCCGTCTTGTTGAAGAGGGCATCCCTGACAATCATGTGCTCGTCTTTACCACGGGTACACCGGATCGCAGAAAAAAGATATACAAGCTTATCCTTGAACACGGGTTGGTGGTGGACTGCAGTGTTGCCACGGGTGCAACAAAGGCCGACATTGAAGAACAGCAGGCCGTGCTGCAGGATATCAGCCGGCAGATGCTGTTAAAAACAGGAAAGCAGATGGCCCCGGATGCCTTTGCAGCCCTTGTGGACCAGACAGGATTTAATCCGGAGTTGTTTGCAAATGCAATTGAAAAACTTCTGACATATACCGGGGGCAGAAACCGGATTTCAGTGGCTGATGTTGGGGCTGTGGTACACAAGGATAAAAAAGACCCCATATTTACCCTGACCAATGCGGTGATGGACCGGGATGTCTCTACAGCACTTACCGTATTATCGGGCTTATTGTCCGACGGGTTTCATCCGCTACAGATTTTAAAAACTTTTGAAAACCAGATCAGAAAACTTTTAGCCATCAAATGTTTTACAACAGGTCTGAATACGGGCAGGGCAGGGGGACCTTCTTTAAAACATATGCAGTTCAATGCGTTCAAGCAGATGCTTTTGCCTGCAATGATGGATTGGGATGCAAACGCGCTGAAGGCGGATGAAGAAAAGATGGGCCTTTTTATGGTTGGGAACGATAAAGATGAGACCCGTTCCGGCAAGCTGCCGGCCAATGATCTTTTGCTGGCGCCCAATCCAAAAAATGCTTATCCGATATTTCAGAATTTTTTAAAGTCCGAAAACTTTGCCCTGGAAGAACTGACATGCGCATTGTCTACACTTGCCGATCTTGATTATCGTATTAAATCCTCCGGGGGGGATACGGTCACAGGACTTGAGAATTTTATTATGGTCCTGTGCCGCAGGCCCGGCAAATAAATGCTGTTTTTTTTCTTGCGATACCGTTGCCGGGTCTTAGAAAATTTATCATGGCATTGTGCCGAAAAGGAGATTTGCTTTGAAAAGGCGTAAAACCAAAATTGTAGCGACCATATCCAACCTGAACTGTTCAGTGGAATTCATTGAAACTCTTTATAGGGCCGGAATGAACGTGGTGCGTTTGAATACGGCTCATATGAGTCATGATGATGCCAGGCAAGTTATTGAAAATACTCGCAAGGTGTCGGACAAAATCGGCATCCTTTTAGATACCAAAGGCCCTGAGATCAGAACCTGTGACGCCAAAGAGCCTTTGTCCGTTGTCTCCGGGGATTATATCCGGATCAAAGGAGAGCCTGGCGGAGTTTCGAAGGCGGATGTGATCTGTGTATCCTATTCGCATTTTGTCGATGATGTGCCGGTTGGTTCTTCCATTCTCATTGATGACGGATGCATTGCACTGAAAGTGAAAGAGAAGGCGGACGGCTATCTCAACTGTTTCGTGGAAAATGACGGGGTCATTTACCCCAGAAAAAGTGTCAATATTCCATCAGTTCATGTTAAATTGCCGGCTTTAAGCGAAAAAGATAGGGGGTTTATTGCATTTGCCGCAGACCAGGATCTTGATTTTATTGCCCACTCCTTTGTTCGCAACAAAGATGATGTTCTGGCCGTTCAAAATATTCTTGATGAGAAAAAATCTTCAATCAAAATCATTGCCAAAATTGAAAATGCCCAGGGGGTGGACAATCTTCTGGAAATTCTGGAACATGCCTATGGGGTGATGGTGGCCAGGGGTGATTTAGCCGTGGAAATTCCAACTGAAAAAATTCCCTTGATTCAAAAAGATATTATTCAAACCTGTATAGAACGCAGACGCCCTGTTATTGTGGCCACCCAGATGCTGCATTCCATGATTCATTCGCCACGGCCCACAAGGGCGGAAGTCTCTGATGTGGCCAATGCCTGCCTGGATCATGCTGACGCGTTGATGCTCTCCGGTGAGACGGCCAATGGTAAATATCCTGAACAAGCGGTGCTGACCATGGCCAGGATTGCCCAGGAGGTGGAGGAAAAAAGAAGCTCATTCATTGATGTTCCCTATTCAAGTAAAGACAAACTGACAGACTATCTTGCCAAGGCGGCAGTAAAATCTTCCCTGCGTTTGAATACTAGAGGGATTGTAGCGGATTCTCTTTCCGGAAAAACCATTTTGGCCCTGGCCGCCTACCGGGGGGACAGCCCGATTTTCGCCCAGGTTTACGATAAAAAAGTGATGCGCATGCTCTCTTTGTCCTTTGGGGTATTCTCCGAGTACATACCTCTGGGGGCAAGTCCAAGGGAATCAGTTAGAGGTTCCATCTGCCGTTTAATTGAAGACCAAAATTTTAAAGATGACGACCGGATTATTGTGCTTTCCGGCAGTTTCGGGCCTGAACTGGGTGCTTCTTTTATTGAGATCAGCAATGCAAAAAATTTCAGCACCGAATGCGCTTTGATTCAAAAATAAGCTTACGGTTCTGGGAAGTGGAGCGTTATTTTGTAGGAAATTCAGAGGCGCTTTGGTTTGTCTTTCGGAAAGATTGACATTGTTATAGATCTATGAAAACATATTAATAATAAATTTAAGCAGTTATTTTTATTTTTTTTGGGGGGAGGCGGGTCGTATGTTGGAAAATGCCATGCGGAAGATGTTCAAGACCACCTCACGGCGAATTGCAGTGCCGGCACTTTTGACAATCTTTCTTTATGTCATTGCTATGTTTATTGTTTTTCTTCCTCATATTGAAGAAAGCTTTATCAGCAGGAAGCAGGAATTGATCCGCGAGTTAACCGAAACGGTCTGGAGCCTGGTTGAGAACTACCACGAACGGGAGCTCTCCGGCGAACTGACCCGGCCCGAAGCTCAGAAGCGGGCACTCCTCCGGATCGGTACACTCCGGTACGGTCCTGAAAAAAAAGATTATTTCTGGATTGCCGACATGACGCCACGGATGATTTTGCATCCGTATCGCCCGGATATTGTGAACAAGGACATTGAAGAGATTCAGGATTCAGGTCTCAAAACGCTTTATTTTAGGTGGAAAGAGGTGGTTGAGACCAAAGGTGCCGGGTATGTTGATTATCGGTGGCAATGGAAAGACGATCCCAACAAAATGACTGATAAAGAGTCATATATCAAAGGCTTTCAACCGTGGGGCTGGATTGTGGGTACCGGTATGTATCTCAGTGACATTTATGCAGAAATCAACGCGATACGCAATAAGTTTATCGCCATCTCCACCGCTATCCTGGGCATCGTCCTGATCCTGTCCCTATATTCCATTCGCCAGACAATGAAGGCCGACAGGGTATTGATGAGTACCCTCATTGAACGCAACGTACTGAATATTTCCTTGAAAGAAAGCAAAGAGCGCTTTCGCAGCCTTCTGGAAAACACCAGTGACTGGATATGGGAAAGCGATGAAAAGGGTCAGTATACCTATTCAAGCCCCAGGGTGGAGGCGTTGCTGGGTTTTTCCTCGGAAGAGACAATGCACAAAACCATGATGGATTTCGTGCCCATAGATTTAAAGGATCTGTATCAGGAAACCTTCGAAAATCTGCTTGGCGGCCAAAAGCCATTTAAAGGATTTGAAACTACATGCCAGAAAAAAAACGGCGAGAATGTGGTTGTCGAAAACAATGCACTGCCGGTTTTTTCGGAAAACGGCGGGTTTTTGGGCTACAGAGGGGTGACCCGGGACATCACGGACCGAAAAAAGGCCATGGAAGAGCTTAAAAAGAGTCGAGACGTCCTACACGCAAACCTTGAGGAGACGGTAAAGTCGTTGGCCTACGCTGGGGAAAAACGTGATCCTTACACTGCCGGCCATCAGACACGGGTTGACCGATTGGCCTGTGCCATTGCACGAGAACTTGGACTTTCAGATCATCAGATTGAAGGACTTCACTTTGCCGCACTTTTGCATGATATCGGCAAAATTGCCCTGCCGTCGGAATTCCTGTCTAAACCGACCATGTTGTCCCACGAGGAGCATGAAATAATCAAATGCCATCCCCAGGTGGGGTACGATATCTTGAAAAATATTCATTTCCCATGGCCGGTTGCGGAAATGGTATACCAGCACCACGAATATCTTGACGGTTCGGGTTATCCCAGGAATTTGACCGATAAGGAAATTCTTCTTGAATCAAAAATACTGACGGTTGCCGATGTGGTGGAGGCCATATCATCGCACCGTCCCTACAGGCCGTCTCTGGGCATGAACGCAGCACTGGAGGAGATACGCAATGGTCGGGGAGTTCGATATCATGCTCCTTCTGTGGACGCCTGTCTGAAGCTCATCAAAGATGAAAAGGTGGAGTTATCGTGATTGTCAGAAATAGGTAGGGGAGAATTACGGCTTGCATCGACTCGAATTAATTTAATTATACCAATGTAGGCTTAAAACCTACATATTGCGAATAAATTCATCCATAATACAGCACACAATACACTGACATAAAAATTAAGCCTTTAACCGATTGGTAGAAAACTGTTGGCCTGGTATAAATGAAAGTTTTCTAAATTACCGCCCTTTCTTGCGGTTTTTTGCCTTAGATGGCAAGGCAGGTGCGGCCTTAAAACAGGATGTGGAATAAACTTAACCGGGAGAGAACCAATGACGTTGAAAAGCTTTTATAAAGAGGTGATGGCACTCAATGGGATCCAGGATATGGACCAACGTGAAATCCAGGCAAAAGCATTTTTTAAAAAACTGAATTCAGCCGAACTGCCCAAAACCTTTAACTGGGCCCAGGAAATTTTCGAAGATATACACGTCAAAGAGCGCCCGGACCAGTTGGCGCTTATCTGGGCAGACCTGCATACAGATGAAGAAGAAAAGTATACATATACCCAATTGGCTGAAAACGGGAACAAGATGTTAAATTATCTGCGTAAAAAGGGGGTTGAGAAAGGCGACAATCTTTATATGCTGACGCCCATTGTCCCCCAGACCTGGTTTGCCTCTTTTGCTGCCATCAAAGGCGGTATTGTCGCAGTTCCCACAGCCACCACCATGACCGAACGTGAAATCCAGTTCCGTTTTGAAGCGTATCCGCCGGATGTTATTATTGCCCATGAGAGTCTGGCTGACCTTGTGGACGATGCCCTGGTTAAGGCCGGATGCACCCCCAAGGCTAAACTTATCCTTGGTGCTAAAGAGGGGTGGACATCCTATCCTGAGATTGCAAAGGAATCTGCCCAAGCATCACCTGCAACCATTAACCGTGAGGATGTTCTCTTCTGCTTTTTCACCTCCGGCACTACAGGACTTCCCAAACGGGTGGGGCATTCCGCCACCTCCTATCCTTTGGGCCATCTGTCAACAGCCGTGATCATTGGGCTTGAACCCGGAAACGTTCATCACAACTTGAGTGCGCCCGGGTGGGCTAAATGGGCATGGAGCAGCTTTTTCAGCCCACTTAACGTCGGCGGTACAGCCACAGGGTTTAATTTCACCTCGCTGGATATTAAAAAATACCTAAGCTTTGTGGCCAAATATAAAGTCAATTCATTCTGTGCACCGCCCACGGCCTGGCGCGCCTTTGTGGGCCTTGATCTGGCAGCGTATGATTTTTCGGTCCTGAAGTACTCGTTGAGTGCAGGCGAACCGTTGAATCCGGAAGTCATTGACCAGTGGCGGAAAGCCACGGGCACTGAAATCCGGGATTTTTACGGCCAGACCGAATCCACAGCCATGATCGGCAATCCGCCCTGGATGGAAGGCAAAATGCGCCTGGGGTCCTTTGGATATCCCGCATTCATGTACGATGTCATTCTCGCCGATGACGAAGGAAAAGAGATCACAGAACCTGACATCACCGGCCATATCGTAATTCGCCTGTCCAACTGGCGCGCCATTGGACTGTTTCAGGAATACATCAACAATGAGGCAAAAACTGCTGAAGCATTTAAGCACGGACTCTATTTCACCGGTGACAAAGCCACCTTTGACAAGGACGGCTACTGGTGGTTTGTGGGCCGTGCCGACGATGTGATCAAGTCCAGTGATTACCGGGTTGGCCCCTTTGAGGTGGAAAGTGCGCTGATTGAGCACCCGGCCGTCATGGAGACTGCCGTGGTGGGCGTACCTGATCCTCAACGGCATCAGTTGGTAAAAGCCTTTGTTATCCTGATTCCAGGTCAGAAGCCATCAAGGGAACTGGCCCTGGAATTGTTCCAGCATACCATTGATGTACTGGCCAAATTCAAAATTCCCAGAATCATTGAATTTGTGGAGGTTTTGCCCAAAACCATCTCCGGAAAAATCCGGCGTATAGAGCTTCGGGAACATGAGGAGAGCAAAACCGAGAGCCAGGTAACTGAATTCTTTTATCATCAGTTCCCGGAATTAAGTTCCAAAAATAAATAGTGACCGTCACAGGCAGCAGACTTTAAAAGATCTGCTGCCTGTTTTTTTTCAACAACACCGTTGGACTTTCTAATAAAGTTGAAAACCTCTTTCTTTTATGCCAAAATACATACTCGTTAATTACCAAGGCCTTGAGCCTGCATAATTAAACAGGCTTTCCAGGTCTTTCATTCATTTGGCCCTTTGAACTTGCATTCCTCCCAAAAAGCAGGATCAGGGCCGGAAAGGAAGGAGAACCATGAAAGGAGAAAGAGCACAACAAATTATCAAATCAATCTTAAAACCAATGGATATCCAGATCAATGGGGATCGTCCCTGGGATATTCAAATCAACAACCCTCAATTTTACCAAAGAATCATCTCGGGCGGTTCCCTGGCCTTGGGGGAAAGCTATATGGATGGATGGTGGGATTGCAAGGCCCTAGATGAATTCTTCAAACGAATTCTTGAATTCCGGTTAGATAAAAACGTAAAGTCCATGAAGCCGGCCCTCCTTTGGGAAATTTTCAAAGCCAGGGTTATAAATGTTCAAAGCAAAACCCGGGCATTTATCATCGGACAACGGCATTACGATATCGGCAACTCCCTTTTCAAAATCATGCTGGATAAAGGGCTGAATTATTCGTGCGGATACTGGCACCGGGCAGACAATCTGGATGACGCCCAGACCGGAAAGCTGGATCTGATATGTCGAAAAATCGGTCTCAAACCCGGAATAACAGTTCTGGATATCGGGTGCGGATGGGGCGGATTCGCAAAATATGCGGCTGAGACTTACGGCGTAAAAGTCAAGGGCATTACCGTTTCAAAAGAGCAGGCAGAATATGCCCGGGAACAGTGCAAAAACCTTGAGGTAACAATTGAACTGTCCGACTACCGTAACTTGAATGAAAAATATGACCGGATTGTTTCCATCGGCATGTTTGAACACGTGGGATGGAAAAATTACAGAACCTTTATGAAAGTGGTTCATCGGTGCCTGAAAGATGACGGGCTTTTTCTTTTGCACACCATCGCAGGAAACACCTCTGCCAAAGGAACGGACCCCTGGATCAACACATATATTTTCCCCAATTCCATGGTCCCCTCCGCCAAGCAGGTCTCCCAAGCCGCAGAAGGATTATTTATTCTGGAAGACCTGCATAACCTGGGCCGTTACTATGATAGAACCCTCATGGCCTGGCATGAAAATTTTACCAAGAACTGGAATTTAGTCAAAGACCAATACGACATGCGATTTTTCCGCATGTGGACCTATTATCTGCTCTCCTGCGCAGCCAGTTTCAGGACCCGGCGCAATCAGCTGTGGCAGATTGTATTTTCCAAAAACGGAATTAACCGGGTGTTCCGCAGCGAAGGAGAATTGTTTATATGACTATACGGTAAGAATTGCCGATAAACCAGGCAATCATTCCTGTTCAAAAGAGGTCATAAACAGGTCGGATCTGTCACTAATCAGGCAGGGCATGAGCAGCCGGTTAAAAATTTCCAATTGATTCAATTCTTTTTTTAAGATACAAAAAGAGACTTTGTAATGCAGGCATGAAGCCTGTGGTTCAAATTAAATTTCATTATTTTTTCGGACCCGGCCAAGAAGGTTGAAAGTTAAGTTTTTAATATTATTTCGTATTTTTAACACTTCAAGGATTCACAGGAGGAAAAAAACAATGAAAAAAGCGTTGATCACATCCGGACTCATATCTCTTGTTCTTATTTTTACTGCCGTAAGTGTCCAGGCACACTACGGAATGGTCATTCCTTCGGACAACATGGTTATGCAGGACGAAGACCGCACCGTCCATATCACAGCCTCTTTTTCCCATCCCTTTGAAGGTGTGGGGATGGAACTTGTCAAACCCAAGGTATTTACCCTGCGCGCCAACGGTGAAGCACAGGATCTTCTGGGCACATTGAAACAGGCAAAAGTGATGGATCACACCGCCTGGAAAACAGATTACACAATCAAAAAACCAGGCGTTTACATGTTCTACATGGAGCCCGCGCCCTACTGGGAATCTGCCGAAGACTGCTTTATCATTCATTACACCAAAACCGTAGTGACCGCGTTCGGTGATGACGAAGGATGGGACCAGGAGATCGGTCTGAAAACAGAAATTGTTCCTTTGTCCAAACCGTTTGCACAGTATGCCGGTAATATATTCCAGGGTATTGTAAAGTTAAATGGCAAAGCCGTGCCTTATGCAGAAGTTGAGGTGGAATATTACAACGAAGACGGAAAGTCCCAAGCCCCCACTGATTATATGGTGACCCAGACCATCAAAGCCGATGCCAACGGCGTATTCACCTATGCTGCACCCAAGGCCGGATGGTGGGGATTTGCAGCACTTAATGAAGCTGATTTTACCCTTAAGGCTGACGGGCAGGAGAAGGGTGTTGAGTTGGGTGCGGTCATCTGGGTAAAATTCGAAAACTGGAAAACAAAATAATATATTTGAGCAATAAGAAGGTATTATGCATATTTCTGAAGGTTTTCTTTCCGCACCGGTTTTAGGGGTGGGGATAATTTTGGCTGCAGCAGGCACTTCCGTGGGCTTAAAAAAACTTAAAGAAGATAAAATTCCCCAGGCAGCAATTTTGTCGGCCGCTTTTTTTGTGGCATCCCTGATTCATGTGCCCATGGGTCCTTCCAGCGCCCACCTGATTCTCAACGGAAGTCTTGGCCTGATGCTTGGGTGGGTTGCCTTTCCGGCCATTCTGATTGCGCTCCTGCTCCAGGGGGTGCTTTTCCAGTTCGGCGGGATCACAACCCTGGGGGTCAACACGATTATCATGGCCACACCGGCAGTGCTCTGTTATTACCTGTTTGCAGGATTTGTCCACAAACCGGGTGCACTCTCCCATGCCGCCTGCTTTGCCTGTGGATTTTTAAGCGTTTTTTTCAGCAGCCTGCTTGTCGGTACAGCCCTGATGTTTACCCAGGAAAGTTTTTTAGAGGTGGCCTGGGCCGTTGTTATAGCCCATGTTCCAGTTATGTTCATAGAGGGCCTTGTGGCGATTTTCTGTATGGGTTTTCTTAAAAAGGTGCAACCCGAACTTCTGCCCAAATGGCCTGCGGCACAGCAGCAGGCCGCATTGGACAATAGAGCAAAAATGGTTGAAAAGCAGGTATAATCTTCATATTACGACTATTTTTAATGGTAAACAATAATGATGTATCGAAAATATTTTATGAGATTTTCCTGTCTGATCCTTTTTTTCTTTCTTTCAAAGGGCAATGCCCTGGCACATAAGGTCACGGTATTTGCCTGGGTGGAAGGAAACACCGTTCTGGGAGAAAGCAAATTCAGCGGCGGGAAAAAAGTACGGGACTCAGAAATTATTGTCTGGGACTTGAACGGAAAAGAACTTTTGCGCACCCGGACCAATCAAAAAGGTGAATTTTCATTTCCCATCCCGGCAAAGACAGCCATGCGCATTGAACTCATTGCCGGCATGGGACATAAGGCCGAATGGACCATTCCCCTTGAAGATATAGATGAAACCGACGCAGCCCGGGATGCACAGAGACCTTTACCTGAATCCGCAGGGAAGACAGACCCTGGACAGGCGGTACACCCGGCAGCCGCCATTGACTCGGTCCAGCTTGAAGCCATCGTGGAAAAGGCCGTAACAAAAGCGCTGGATAAAAAAATTACCCCGTTGACCAGAATGGTGGCAGACCTGGAGCAAAAAGGCCCGACCATGAATGAAATTGTTGGCGGCATCGGATATATATTCGGCTTGATGGGCGTGGCCATCTATTTTTCTTCCCGTAAGAAAAAGTCCTGATACGGCTGCCGCCAGTTTCACCGGCACCGGCGGGCTCCAGGATGTCAATTCCGTGTCGGCATCCCGGGAGCGCGCTTCCAGGTCGCGCAGTGCTTTGCCCATATGTTCAACGGGAACATATGGGGTTGCAAGCACAGCGCTGTTTCATCCGTATCAGGGGAGGTCAGATTAAGTCCATACAAAAAGCAGGGCCGGCGCAGGTGGATCTAAGAGCGCATCTGGCGGGCAGGTCTTGCATTATTTGACCCTTTCTTTTGCTTTTAAGGCAAAATTATTCTGCCATTGCTTCCATGGCTCTTTTAGGATTCGCCTCAACTTTCTTTAGGATTTCAATAGTTCTTGCTTCGGGCAGCCAATTGATTTTTCCGTTTGATACGTCATAGATCGCGCCGACAACTTTGGCTTTCCCCGCATTCACGAGATTCCGGGAAGCAGGGCTTGCCATGAACAGATCCTCAATGCCCTGCCAGATATTTTCCTCAATGGCATAAGGCATTACATCCGCACCATGGGCATCTGGATTGTCTTCAATCGCTTTTTTCACTGCGGGAATGATGTTGTCAACCAGAGGGGGGATATTTCTTTCCAATGGATGACCGTGACCCTGGACAGCCTTTGTCACTGCCGTGACTGCACCACATTGCGTATGTCCAAGAACGACAAATACCGGGGTCTTTACATGGGCAAGGCCATATTCAACAGACCCTATCTCATCAACATCCAGAACATTACCGGCAACACGAATAACAAAAATATCCATAATACCGGCATCAAACAGGATTTCAACCGGAACTCTGGAGTCGGAGCAGGTGATTACGGTTGCATAGGCGTGATCTCCCTGATCTTCTTTACCGGCAAGCGCAAGGCGGGCAGCATCCGTATGCGGCTGAATGGTTTTACCGGTTACAAAACGCTCATTCCCTGCTTTCAGCATGGCGATTGCTTCATCCGGACTTGGTTTGGCTGCTTTGCCGCCGCCACTGGCAAGAACAGGGGCACCTGTTAGCGCTAAAAAACAGCCAACAATTACAACAAATTTTAAAATTTTTTTCATGGTTGTACGTCCTCCTTTAAAAGAATAAATTTTACGGCAAATGCCTGGCCTCCAATAGGCCAATTCACCTGCCACGAAAAAACTTGAAATACTTTAAGGTATAGGAGATTATCCTGACTGTTGCCAGGATGACAAGAAAAAAAGTATACCCGTTGGTAAAAAATGGAGCTCTGTTTAGGAACCGGTCTTAAATAATTTGCCCATTTTGCTTTTTTTATGACTTGGACTTGAGGTCAACCACGGCCTTGACGAAAAGATAGAGCCGATTTATCAATTACCAAACAAGCGCTAAGATAGCTCATGGAGATCCGGATATGGAAAACACCCATATGGAAAAGGAATGTCCCACTTTGTCAGCCCTGGCCTGGACTGTCATCAAAAACCGCTACCTGGCCCGTAATTGTCGGGGGGATATCATCGAGAGACCCGCAGATATGTTTCACAGGGTCGCCGCATCGGTGGCCCGGGCAGACCGGTTGTTCGACACCGGTGCGGATCTGTCCAAAACCACAGAGCGCTTTGAAGCGGTTCTGGCATCCCTTGCCTTCCTGCCCAACTCCCCCTGCCTGATGAACGCGGGCACTGCCCTGGGCCAGCTGGCCGCCTGTTTTGTACTCCCGGTGGAAGACCGGCCCGAAGCCATGTGTCAAACCATGAAAGAGGCGACCATCATCCACGAAGCCTGCGGGGGTATCGGCTTTTCGTTCAGCCGGCTGCGGCCCCGGGGGGATACCATTCTCCAGGCTTGCGGGGAAGCTGAAGGGCCGGTCGCCTTTATCCGGCAGTTGGATACGGCAGCCGGTCGGACGGATCAGAACCGTCGCCGGCCGGCTGCCAATATGGCGGTCCTGGAGATCAGCCATCCGGATATTGAAGCCTTTATCAACGCAAAGCAGACAAGGGGAGAGTTACGCCATTTCAATCTCTCCGTTGCCGTGGATGACCAGTTTATGGAGTGCGTTAACAGCGGCCGGGACTACCCGCTGGTTCACCCCGGAACCGGCAAGGTGGTGGGGCGTAGAAACGCAGAAGAGATATTCGAGCGCATGGCCTCTTCAGCCTGGCAGACCGGTGATCCGGGCCTCCTTTTCATCGACCGTATCAACCGGTACAATCCCCTCCCCGGGATGGGGCGGATTTGCGCCACCAACCCCTGCGGTGAACAACCCCTGCTGCCCTATGAATCCTGCACCCTGGGCTCCATCAACCTGACCAAGGTGGTTGAAAACAAAGAAATCAACTTTGACGAACTTGACAGACTGGTCCGGACGGCCGTCCATTTCCTGGACAACGTCATCGAAATCAACCACTATCCGCTGCGGCAGATCGAAGAGGCGAGCCGCAGCACCCGTAAGATCGGACTGGGGGTCATGGGCTTTGCCGACATGCTGATCCTGCTCAATATCCCGTACCAAAGTGACAGGGCTGTTGCCGTGGCCGGCCGGATCATGTCCCGGATTCAACGCAGTGCTGAGGCGGAATCTGCGTCACTGGCACTGGTGCGCGGCAATTTCCCCTGTTTTGACCACAGCATCTTTCCCAAACGGGGCCTCCGCCTGCGGCGCAACGCCACGCTGACCACCGTGGCCCCGACAGGGAGCATCAGCCTGATTGCCGGTGTCAGCAGCGGCATTGAACCCGTCTTTGCCTTCAGGGGTCGGCGGCGTATCAACGGGATTCTTTACGATGACATCCATCCCATTTATGCCCGCTATCAAAAGGATCAAAAACCGATCCCCAAAGAGGTGTTCCAGAGCGCCTGGGATGTGGCCCCCGAGTGGCACCTAAAGGTCCAGGCGGCATTTCAGCGCCACACGGACAATGCGGTTTCCAAAACCGTCAATCTTCCCGGCTCCGCGACCCGGGAAGATGTCCGGCAGGTCTTCCTCAACGCCCACGCCATGGGGCTCAAAGGGATCACCATATACCGCGACACCTCCCATGGCGACCAGGTCCTCAATACCTGTACCGTCAACCGGGAGGACTGCGGTTAACCTCCCGTTCAAACCTGACTAATTTTCATTGAAATCATGTTTATATTGAATATAAGTCCCCGGTATCTGAATATAATCCAGAACAACTGCTGTTTTTTTCCAGGAATATCGGTGAAATAAATCCGTCAAATTCAGGCCGATACCAAGATAAAAATTTCGTTCTTTTTTGTCTTTATCATCTGAAAAACCGCGGGCATAATACCCCATATGCAATTCAAAATGTTTTAAAAACGTTTTATTTACCGACTCAAATCCGTTAAGTTTTACTGCAAGCAGATATTTTGAATTGTCATAATCTGTTAAAAAATCTGTGCCGTTAGGCTTAAATCCATATTCCCATCTTAAACTGAATTTGCCGGCAAGATCAGGATATTTATACAATAAATATCCGGCAGCGCATCCCAGAAAATTTGCAATCATATCTTCATAGGAAAATCCATATTCGCTGAAAGAGTCCCCAACCTCCATATACCCCATGATGGCAAATGATGAAAGCGAGCCGTATAATGCGGCCTTCTCTTTTTCAAAACACCAGTTTTCATATAAAGATGACAGCGCGTGAGAGATCACATAACTTGAATAAAGATGTCCCAGTTTATCCGCCCCTCCCTCTTTGGTTGTATTTGCAAACCATCCTTCGGAACCTGCGTGAGGTGATTGAGAAAAATAATCCCATTTTAAAGCGCCCCAAATCGTAATCACTCCGATTCCTGCCAGGGACACAGAAAGGCTTTTTGTATTCTTCTCAGATAAGGAAAGCTCTGACGTGCATTTACTGAAACGTTCCTGGGCAGAGCCGGTCACGGCAACCAAGCAAAAAAATATGCAACATAATAAGGATTTCATCATAGGCACATTAGATGCGGAATATTAGATGAAGGGCTTCATCATGAATTTTTTTCCATAGATCCTCGCCACCAAAGCTTTCTATATAGAGTTTCATTTTCGGTTCAGTTCCCGAGGGTCTGATAGCAAACCATGACCCATCCGACAGATTGACTTTTACACCGCCTATGGGGCTATTATTTCCGGTGGCTTTTGTCTGAATGTTAACGATTGATAACCCTGCCAACGATGTCGCCTTTATTGAATCCGGTGATGTTTGTGACAGTATTGTTTTTTGCTCATTTGTTATAGGTCCGTCAACCCTTCTATAATAAGGATTTCCAAATTCAGATACCAATGTCTCTCTATAAATTTCGGATGGCGTTTGCCCGGTTTTCGCCAGAATCTCAGCAGCAAGCAATGCCAAAACAAACCCATCTTTATCTGTCGTCCAAACAGCGCCATTTTTTCTTAAAAAAGTTGCGCCGGCACTCTCTTCACCACAAAAGGCGATTTTTCCTTCCATCAAACCGCTCACAAACCATTTGAATCCAACAGGCGTTTCAAAGATCGCCTTATTGAATCCCATAACCACTTTATCAATCATGCTGCTGCTGACTAAGGTTTTTCCGATGCTAAGATTATTTCCCCATAAAGGCCTGTTTTGAAGCAGGTACCAAATGGCCACGGATAAATAATGGTTAGGATTCATTAAACCATCCGGACACACAATGCCATGTCTGTCAAAATCCGGATCATTTCCCCATGCAATATCGTATTTTCCTGCAAGCTTGATTAGGTTTGCCATGGCATGAGGTGAGGAGCAATCCATTCTTATTTTTCCATCATGATCCGGGGGCATGAAGCTGAAAGTTTTATCAATTTTTGAATTAACAACATTAATATCAAATCCATATTTATCAGCAATAGGATTCCAAAAATTTACACCCGCCCCCCCCATCGGATCTATGCCGATTTTGATTTTTGATTGATGAATCGTTTCCGTGTCTATCACATTCGATAAAGCATCTACATAAGGGGCGATAAAATCCCTTTCATGCGTAGACGAAGCTGAATACGCTTTTTCGTAAGCAATCCTTTTAATCCCGGAATTCTTGGAATTTATCAGCTGGTTTGCTCTTTTTTCAATGAAATCTGTTATTTCAATATCGGCAGGCCCCCCATGAGGTGGATTATATTTAAATCCTCCGTCTTCCGGTGGATTATGAGATGGCGTAATAATAACACCATCTGCAAGCGCCTTTTTATTGGTCCGGTTGTACTCCAGAATCATAAACGAAATGACTGGAGTTGGCGTATATTCAGAATTTGCGTGAATGAAAACATCCACATCGTTTGCAGCAAAAACTTCCAGTGCGGTTTTAAAAGCCGGTAAGGAAAGCGCGTGAGTATCATAACCTAAAAACAGGGGGCCTGAGATTTTATTTTTTTTACGATAATCACAAAGCGCCTGAGAAATAGATAGTATATGTTTCTCATTAAACGTACCGTTTAATGATGAGCCTCGATGTCCCGAAGTCCCGAAAGATACTTGCCCTGTTATCTCTGTTGAATAATAAGAAGAGACTATTTTTTCAATATTATTTGTATTTTCCATTAAAACACCTATTGTTAAAGTCTTGAACACGTAAGATCAATTTGTCTTTTTGGGCACTGTGACCTGTTTTAGTGCTTCACTATACCAAACTTATGAGGATAGCAAAAGATATTATACAGTTGTCCTAATTTAAAAGGAGATATCGCAGGCAGCTTATTCGTACGACATGACTACATGAAAAGACCCTTGGTTGCACGAATGTTGGTGGTACCTTCCTGTTGCTTTCGAAGAATCCCCTATTTTAAATAGTCTATTTATGTGTTTTTTTATGGTTTTCCATCGTGTTGACTTGTAATTAAAATTCCCCTATTTTACTGAAAAAATGTATTGAAAACTTTGCAGACGAACCTTTTTCTTGTATACCCTGAAAGCCGGTTACATACGAAACGCCACATTTTGAATGATTTTTGAAGACTCAATATCTCATAATTTTTTAAACAGCCATGGGCTATGCCTGACATATCAACTGCCAGCCATAACCCACAACAAAGCTTGAAAGACCTGAATAACTTACCCGGACTTTTTCATAAAAAAAAACAGAAGGAGTAGTAATGAATCAATTGGTGTTAGATAAATCCAACTTATATTTTTCTCTGTTTCCGGATCATTTAAGTTATATAGATAGTTGTCTTGAAACTGCAAGTTATAAGCTCAAGGATTACGATAATATATCTGACTTTGAAAATGATCTTGCCAATATCAATGCTTATGAGCATATCGACGCATTGGAGAATCCAAAGAATCTTATTGAGCTGGATGATAAAACACTCACTAAAGGGGATTATATCAAAGCGATTAAATGTCTCATAGAGGGTAAGGTCTTTGCTGAACATTTCGCAGCCGGTGAGGCGACACGATTAAAATTAGGAACAAAATTCTTAATCAATGTGCAAAAAGATCTCTCGATTGATAAGATCGCTGCACTCATCAACCAGGAAAAAGGCGAAGGCACCATGACTTCAGAAAGCCTTATCCGGATGTATCCTTGTTGTAATCCATTGGACCTTTTGCCCCTGTCGCTGGGGGTTAGGCATATGCTCCAATACGCCTATGATATTTATAGGTTGTCAAAACGTTTTGGGTATGACCCCCAGGAAGTTCTTTCAAAACAAACCATGCTGATCGTTTTAAATGAATCCACGGCCGACATCATCATTGATGAGTTCATCACTAATAAATTTTATGGATTTGCAAGACATAATGTTTTGTTCATGATTCAGGAATCGTATCATGGAATCAATCTGAAAAATAAAGAAGTCTTTTATGACCGTCATACACCCAAACGCCTGCATAATCATGGTCACATCGCCATTGAACAAACCATGTTTAACCAGATTTTCCACATCACGGAAAACCAAAACCGCAACTATCTGACCTGTGATCAATTTGGCGATATATTAAAGAATATGGAAATCAAGATATCTTATAATATCGAAGATCTTGATTATTTAACCGGCTCTATTGACCATGAAGCACTGGCACTGGCACTGAAAAAAAATAATGAGCATTATAATATGTTGATGGAGGTGGTTCCCAATAATCCGGATTCGCCGCAAAAAGGCGGTATGGCTGCCTTTGATCGAATTTTGGGACAGGATGTAATGATTGAAAGCTTTCAACTAAATGGAATTGAAAACCACCAGATTCAATTTTTAAATAAAAATATCAATTATTATCTAACCCCTCACATCGCATGGGAAATGGTAAAAACGCAGGGATTGAAAATGCACGTTGCTGTCAAAGATGGTTTTATTTATTTTCAACCGGTTATCGGAGACATCAATTTTCTCGTTAAAACAGCCATTTTTACTCGTAAAAATGCAAGGCCTATAAAAGCATGGAAGTCTGCGTCTACGACACCTCTGGCGATTAACTGCATGCACATGCAGGACAAGCAAAAAGGGTTCAAAGAATACGCCCGATTATTTCTTGGTTTAATTTCGTAACAGAGGGAAAAACATGAAACTCTCTTCAAGGAGCCGCATCGCACGTCATATGCCTGGTCAGAAGCCGGATGACCTTGCCGCAAAAGCGTTAAAAATTTCAACCAATTATCGTTGAAAGAAGAATTATTAATGACGAGTCCGAATTTTGCCACGCCACTTGCTGATTCAGAAGACAGGCTTAAACTCATTCAGAATCTCCAAACTCTGAGAATTGAACTGGAGATGCAGAATAAAGAACTACTCCGATCCCAACTGGAGCTTATGACATCAAAGATATACTATACGCGACTCTATGACACAACACCGGTTGGTGATTTTACCATTGATTTAACGGGAATTATAATGAATGCCAATCTGACCCTTTCAGATATGCTGTCGATGGAAAGGTCATCTCTTCTGGATAAGGAATGAGCACGAAATAAGATGCCCAGTTAGAATTTTCAAACGTACAGCCTACAATGGTCGCCTGTTTTGAAATGGGCAAGTTATTTAAAATTCGTTCCTAAACACCAATACCTTCGCCAATTTACCATGTCTTCCTCTTGAGTGATTATAATCATGCAAACGAATCACTCAGGAGGAAGACATGGACATCATCATGAGCCTACTTTTTTGTTTAAGCCCTTGTCTCGACTAC
>Ga0209800_10000189_pt1 | contig 120053 bp, 92 predicted proteins | sample Higcelweek8metaG_FD_187174 | JGI IMG/M metagenome (GOLD analysis project Ga0209800, IMG submission 187174) | Freshwater pond sediment microbial communities from the University of Edinburgh, under environmental carbon perturbations - High... | ecosystem: Environmental > Aquatic > Freshwater >... | reverse complement strand
TTCCGCGCGTATCGTACGGGCGGCACATAAAATCCGTACGGGAAGGAGCGACACACCATGAAAAAGTACCCGGCTCCGCATATCAAGAGAGAAATGAATGTCGCTCTGATTTATCCGAACGTTCTTGTTGCCCTCCTTCCGGCTCAAGTCGCGGCCGTTTATTATTACGGAATCCGCGCGCTCATGATTCTTCTAACCGGAATGTTCTTTATGAGCGCGGGAGAGTTTGTTTTTATACGGTACATTAGAAAACAGAAATATATATGGGATGCAAGCAGCCTTGTCAGCGGAGCCATTTTTGCATTGATCCTTCCTCCGACCGTGCCGCTGTGGCTAGTCATTCTGGGGGCACTTTTTGCTTCCGTCGTCGTGAAGCAATGCTTCGGCGGTCTCGGATGTAATCTCCTAAACCCCGCTCTGGCGGCAACCGCATTTCTTTCCGTCGCTTTTCCTTCGTTTATGTCGGTATATGCCGAACCGCTTACATCGAGATGGACGATTGCATCTCTTTTTTCCGGTGCCGCCGACGCCGTGAGTTCGGCGACTCCCGCCGCGGCCCAATCAGGTGTGCTTCTTTTTGATCTCTTCTCCGGACGCTATCCGGGTGCGATCGGCGAGACGTGCGCGATTGCGATTCTTATGGGCGGCGCGTATCTCTTATGGCTGGGAATTCTGCGCTTTGGTGCGCTTTTGCCTTATTTGATCCTTCTGGCGGCCGGAACGTGGGCATTCGACGGCATTTCCGCGGTTCCCGGAGTTCTGCTGACCGGCGGCGTGCTTTTTGGCGCCATATTTGCGATGGGGGATTATACTACGACGCCGATCTCCGGCGCCGGCCGTGTGATTTTCGGAGCGGGGGCCGCCATACTGACGCTGATCATAAGACAGTTCGGCAATCCTTCCTATGCCGTCGGATTCTCGATTCTGGCCATGAACACCCTGACTCCCATATTGGACTTCTATATAAGGCCGCGCGTTTTTTCGATGCCAAACTGGTTTTCGAAAGAAACGGAGGAGAATAAAGTGACACGAAAGGAGCCGGAGATTCTATGACGAGGTCGATGCTTCGAAAGCTTCTAACACGAACCCTTGTGCTTTTTCTGGTCACATGTGCCGTACTTATAATCATGAACTTCATGACAAACAGGCGACTTGAATCGCAAAGACAGGAAGAGTACCGCGCGACATTCGGGAGCGTACTTGTGGCGGAGGAATACCGGCAGGTCTCTGTGTCGGCGTATAGGGATTCCTATCCGATGATCGAGAGCCTTTATGCGGCGTACGACGCGAGCGGAAAGCTTTCCGGTTATATTGTCCACGCGAAAATGAGCACGGAGGAGGGAGATGTTCTTACCCGGATGAGTTTTTCACCGGATGCGACGACTCTTATCGCTCTTCAGGTTCTTTCGAGTAATTCCTCTCATACAGATGCCGGTATTTATTCCGATGATTTCGGCGTACAGTTTAACGGAATCCGGCTGCCGATCGCATTGTCGGCAGATCTGCCGGACGAGAATTCACCGGCGAAGGAATATCCTCCGATTTCCGGTCTTCACGACGGTACATTCAGAGCCGAACTCGGCGAAGCAGACGAGGAAGGATATAGGGATTTTGTGATCATCGTCGTACAGGGCGGGCGTATTACGGAAGTGACCTGGGATGCCGTTCAGACGGACGGCGGCAATAACCGTGCCAAGGCTTCCGTCGACGGCGAATATGTGCTTGCGGACAACTCCATAATATGGGCCGAACAGGCCTATGCGATGCAGAACAGACTGGTAGAGGTTCAGGATCCGGCAAAGATCGCCATCAAATCAGACGGAACGACGGAAGTCGTGCCGAATGTGTCGGTAACCGTCAACGCATTTATCAAGCTGGCAAATCAGTGCGTCGAAGAATCGAAGACCGGTCTTTCCGCGACACCGCAGGTGACCGGCACGGAAGAACCGACACCCGCAGAAGCGTCCGTCACACCGGATCCTTCCGAATCGACGGCCGCGATTGAAACGATGAGCACAGAGACGACGGGAGCAACGGAAGCAACCGTTACATCCGGAGACGATACAACTGAATCGTCCGGCGATTTCACGGGAAACGAGGACGGCGTGGTGGAAAAGAATCAGAGCAGCATTCTATCGGATACGATCGACGGGTTTGCCGTAACCGAGATAAAAACCAGAGTAAACGGAGCAGAGGGACTTGAGGGATCGTCCCGCGCGATCGTAAGTTCGGTCAATCAGTCGTATTCATTTATTCTGTTTTTTCTGAAAGGTGGTGAATAGGAGGTATGCCCGGAAAAGAAATATCAAGACAGACTTTCTATTCGCTTCTGACGTATCTGTACGTGATTGTTTTTCATTCCGCCAATCTTATGTCCGCCGCAGTCTGTGCGGTTACCGTCTGGATCCTGCAGCTTATTGCTTATGCGATTCTTCCGGCACTATCCAAAAGACTGCCGACGGCCGGCACACCTTTTGCCGCGACGCTGCTGGCGGTAATTATTCCTTTTTTGTGTTATCGCGCTATCGGCTTATTACCGTTATCGGGACTTGTGATTTCGAGCGCCTTATTTCCCGGTCCGACCATATTTTTATTGACGGTTCCGCTTCTAATCGATCAGGCTCGCAACATAAAAGATTACAAAATATCCCTGGTCGCCGGTAATGCCGCGGTTTTTTCGGGACTTATCCTGATGGTATCATTCCTTCGCGAAATACTCGGATACGGAACCCTCGCGGGATCCCGGCTATTTGCGGAATCATCGGCGCCTTTTCCCATGCTGAGAAGTGCGTCCGGTGCTGCCTTTCTACTCTTTTTCCTGTTGCTTTCCGGCCTTCTCCTGTATCGCGCCATAACGAAGACACGTCCCGTTCTGTATTTCGCGGATACGCCGGTGTCGCCGTCACAGCTTCCGGTTCTTGACCGGAAACAGGCATCTCTGCATTTACGGGCCGCACTTTTGGCGATACCTGTGCCGGTGATCTCGCTTGGTATATTGTATATTTTACGAACCTTTGTATTTCCCGAGGACATAACTTTTGATCTCGTTTATCTGACCTCGGCCATCATTACAGTATTGACGGCTGTTATCCTGTCGCTTATTTTCGGGCGCGCGGAAAGCAATCCGTACCGGTTCGGCTATTTTTGGCTGCTTCCCGCTCAGGTTATGATCACGATACTTCCGTATATATTGCCTGTCCTACAGCTCGAAAATGGACAGAAAACGCTTGCTGAAATATCCGTTATGTCCGGCGGTCTTGTATTGGTCTGGTTTTTTGCCGTATGGCTCATGCTCTTCATGCACACCATGAAAAGAAAGCTCCTGTTCGGGAACCGGCCGGAGATACTGGCCGGACTGCCGCTGATCCTTCTGATCACGGGCTTCTGTCTTATGGTCATGAGCGGATTTGGAAGTGTTCCGGCGGCGATTTTCGCGGGTGGGATGTGACCGGGTATCAGAAAAAAAGTTAACCGGTTAGAGCGTTACTTTTTAAATACGAAAGTAGATAAAATATCAAGACCCAAATGATTATGCATGCAGCAGCTATTAAATAATACCGCTGTTGTTGTTTTCGAGGACTGATTTCTTTTGGGAAACCAACACATAGTTGCATAACAAGGTCGTTTCGGGCCATCTGATAGTGTATTGCGACCCGATCCTTCAAATAACTCTCGCCTTTTTTCAGCTTTGACTGAGTATCCTGATAATGATTTCGGATACCATTTATTACTTGGCGGCTCATTTTATCATCCCCCAGATATTTGAGGACTAAACCGTAATGATAGGCGATATCAAGATGATCGGGGAGCCGAACGACAAGCTTGCTGTATGCGTCAGCAGCCTTATAGTAATCGCCTCTTCGAAGCAATAAATCTGCTGATGCGGCCTCGTATTCCGGGTTATCCGGACAAAGTTCCCGAAGTTTCCGTATTACATCTTCGGGAAACCTGTAGAGAAGGCCGGGTGTCTCAATGTCACCGTTTCTTTTATAGTATTCGAAATATATACGATGAATGTCCGGATCGTCAGGGAAGAGAAGGACCGCGGAATAATAGATGTCTTTAAGAAGAGAGTATTTTCCGGCATACATCGCACTTCGTAAATCCCGTCGCAATTTTGCATATTCTGGAAAAGCAGCCCGGTATTCTTTCTCGACCTTCAAACGCGCACTGGTCCATACAGAAAGATTGACATCCTTCGTATCCTGAGAAGGCTCGTACATCTGAAACCAGGTAAAATCAAGATCCCATCTGGGATCAAGCTCCTCTTTGAGAACGGCGTAGTCAGCCAGACTCGCGGCGGGCATGCCACTCATGTTATCCGTCCAACCGAATTCCTGGTCCATAAGAACCCAAACGGCTTTTGGCAGAACAGGATGTTCGGCAAAAAAATGAAGCATAGCAGGCCGGTTGCTCGTTTTTACCTGTATATCTAGGTAATAATCGGATTTTAGAATATCCTCCCAGTTTTTAATCTCAATCCTCTTGAAAAAGTCATGATAGAGTTCTTCCATCTTCCCGAAAATATTATAAATGGATTCTGTAGAAGACGTAAAGAATTCCGCCGCGGATTCCTCTGGGGGATGCACGACATCTTTTACAACATCGGTTCTTTTGAGATTGGAAAACGAAGTTGCTTTCGAACCTTCATTATTTGCGCTTCCATCAAACTCTATCTCACTCAAACGGGAGGAGGATGAATCCGTTAGCGTTCTTTGCTTTGCAATATTAAGTGCACTCTCGTAGGCTTCGCGGAGTTTTCCAAAACCTTCGGGATCTTCATCCGGACGGCACAGCTTGACCTTGGCGGCATATGCTTTTCGAATAGCAGATATATCGGAGGTTGCTTCAATTCCGAGAATTTTCCAGATACTTATTCCCATATGGACCCCACATCCAGCTTGGACAGGAACTCTTTAAAGGTTGCGGCTTCCTTGGCAATTTCTTTATCATCCTGTTTTCCGAGAACAAATTCGAATCGATATATGCCATCCATGATGACGGATCTTTTATCGCCTAAGGATTCCTCATACATCCGTTCTGCACGTGCCAGAAGGAGACGGTTCTCGGTTCGCTCCCGAGGATGGATTTTGATCGATGCAAGCCTGACCAGACTTGCTTCGATTTCAGCCTTACTCATCCCGCTTTTCCGGCTCTCAATAACGACTCTGGATTTCATCCCTGTTGAAATAACCATGGCCTCCACTTCAAGAATTCCGTTAATATCATATGTAAATCGAACCTCAACGGGCTCTGTTCCGGCTCTGGCCGGAGGAACGGAAACGCTCAGTTCGCCTAGAAGAAGGTTGTCTTCGACATAACGGCTTTCGCCCTGATAAATATTAAAAAGAATATAAGACTGGTTATCGTCAATTGTCACAAAAGTATCGCACCGGCTTACCGGTATGGTGGTGTTTCTTTCGATGATCGGGTGAAAGGCCGACATTCTGTGACCCTTGGCATCCATTATATGGGTTACTTCTGTCCCGAGCGTGAAAGGGCAAACATCCGTAAGGATTTTCTCGGAGAGGCTGTTGTCCCGACCGATTAGAGCGGCCTGTACCGCTGCGCCCATTGCAATCGCTTCGTCCGGATTGATGTTATAGAGCGGCAGCATCCGGAACATCTTCGCGGTCATGGTACGAACCAACGGCATACGGGTCGCCCCGCCGACGAGTATTACGGCATTCAAATCCTGCGGCAGAATTCCCGCGTCGCGGATCGCGCGCTCGATTGGCCTGCGCATCCTGTCAATAAGAGGCTGGGAAGCCTCATAAAACTGCTCTTGCGTAACCTCGAAAGGAATCTCCTTTCCGTTCGCAATCGGCTTCATGATATAACTCTCATCTTTTGAAAGCTGAAATTTACACATTTCCGCCTGCTTATACAGAGTCGTCAGCAGAGTCTTATCATTGGTGTCCTTATACTTCGGATACTTTTCGAGAAAGAGATCGGAAATAGCTTTTGTGAAGTCTTCACCGCCGAGGAAGGTGTCGCCGGCGACGGACTGAACATCCATAATGTCTTCAAACATATCAAGAATGGAGATATCGAATGTTCCACCGCCAAGATCGAGAACCAGGAACTGTGTTTCCTCCTCTTTCTGGTGAAGACCGTAGGCTAGCGCCGCAGCGGTCGGCTCGCTTATGAGACGGATGACGTTTAGTCCGGCAAGCTTCGCAGCGTTCATTGTCGCCTGTCTCTGGTCGTCGTTGAAATAGGCCGGAACACTTATAACCGCATCGGTTACTTCTCGCGAAAAGAAGGACTCCGCATCTGCTTTGAGGGACTTGAGAACGAGCGATGACAATTCTTCAGGAGAAAAGGTCATACGCCCGAGCTTGTATTTCTTCTTCGTGCCCATCGAGCGTTTGAATGCTGCAGCCGTTTGATCAGCGTGTGATATCAGTCGCTCTCTTGCGATCTTTCCGACAAAGACCTGTCCTTTGTCATCTACGCTTACAACAGAGGGTGTCAGCGAGTCGCCCAGGACGTTCGGAATGATTTGAGGCCCGTCTTCGGTCCAATAAGAAACCAGACTGTTTGTTGTTCCGAGATCAATGCCGACTACGATTTTCTCTCTAGTATCCATACATTTATCATTCCTTGCGTTTATATGATTTATAATACATGTGGTAATTATATGACATCACGGATGGGAAATCAAAATAATTGGGACGGATCATGCGTAAAATTATAGAATACAGAACGGTATCGGCCGGATCGCAGGAGATGCGCCTTGTCGACTTACGGGCTCAGTTGTTCAAAGTCCGAAAATACGGTATAATCGTTTGCGGTCTACAAGATTCGCAATATGAATACAGACGTTTCCGTAGCTCAGCAGGATAGAGCGATCGCCTCCTAAGCGATAGGCCAGCGGTTCGAATCCGCTCGGGAACACCAGAAGTTTAAGCTCAGAGACAAACCGCTCTGGGCTTTTACTTTTTCGCACATACAACCGGGAAAGTACTTTTTAATTGCGGCAAGTACAAGACGATTGGAGTTCGGTTATAATCATAAAAGAACGAACGGATGGTGAGGGCAGACTGATATGCTTTACAAAGAAGAAGTGTTTTCCATTTTGGAAGAAGCCGGAATCCGCCATGACGATACGGTCCTGATCCATACCTCGCTTAAATCGATCGGACCGATTGACGGCGGTGCGGATATGCTGATCGATGCGTTTTCCGAATATCTTTCAGACGGCCTGTTTCTCATCCCGACGCATACCTGGGACAATGTCGTGCGCGAGACGCCGTTTTACGACGTGCTTCTGACCGAACCGTGCATCGGGACGCTGCCCAGGATCGCTTACAAAAGAGAAGACGGCGTGCGTTCGCTTCATCCGACGCATTCCCTTATGGCTTTCGGAAGCCGTGCCCGCGAGTTTGTCCGCGGAGAAGAAGAGTCTGCCTCGCCGGCGCCTCCCGGGGGCTGCTGGTCGAGACTCTATGAGGAGCACGCGAGAATACTTATGATTGGCGTCGGTCATGACAAAAATACATTTTTTCACGCGGTCGACGAAAGGCTGGACATTCCGAATCGCCTGAATCCGAATCCGTTTATAATTACGATCCGGGACGAGAACCAAAGGATATTCCAGTCGCCGCCGTTTCATACGCACTATTCCAAAGGTCTGCCGTGCTGCTGTTCGGAATTCTATCCGAATTACAAGAAGCCGCTCGAAGAATTAGGCGCCGTAAAGTATTTCCGGTTAGGGAACGCTTATGTGTATTGCTGTGATGCGGCAAAATGTACGGATATCATTGAAGGTCTCTGGAAACACGCAGAATATGATCTCTGCTCCGAAGAGCGTGAGATACCGAGGGATTATTACCCGGGTTAAACGATATTGCGCTTTTTCCCATTCTCTTATCGAAGACTTATTCGTTTTATTCATATGCCTGTATTTTCCCTCGATATTTCCTAGGTTTTACACCTTCTCTCATGCATGAATAAGATATTTGCAAAGAATATTTATGCAAGAATGAAGACGTGTAAAATTTGGTTTGCACATCGGAAGCGGAGGGAATTGCGAAATGAGAGTTCTGATTCACGGGATTAAAAGTCTGATTCGAAGACCTGCAAAAACAGCCATGCTATTTGTAATCTTACTGGTCATTTTCAACCTGATATTTACCGGTTTCATTATTCAGAACAGTATTCAGAAATCAAAGGAGTATATCAGAAGTCAGATCGGAAGTGCCGTTGAATACAAAATGGACTTCACTTCACTGATGACCGCAAACAGTTCGCCGAATACGCCGCAAAGTCAAGAAACATCGCGGCCGCCGTCTCTGTCACTGAAAGTTGCGGAACAGATCGCATCGAGTAAGTATGTGGACAGTTATTACATAACGGACTCGGCAAACGTGGACTCGAGCACGATAAGTCCGGCTGAAACCCAGACATCCGGTTCGAATTTTCAGAGAAATTTCAGCAGCTTCAATTTGAGCGGCTCCAATTTGACGGATAATCTTGATTTTGTTATGGGAAATGTAAAACTCGTTGACGGTAAGACAATGACAGAGGATGACCTGAAGAATGGAACGGCGGTTGTCATCATTTCGGAGGATGTCGCCTCGGCCAACAATCTTACGGTAGGCGATATTATTCCGCTATCCGTGGCTACCCAGCAACAACCGGGTGAGTCCGGCGGCATGGGAGGCGCAAATACGGGAGGCGCGTCATCTGACGCAACCACAACTTCCGCGACAGAATCCAATTACGAAGTTATCGGAATCTATCAGGCGGTTGAAGACGGATTTGATGTCAATACTATGTTTACGTCCAATGCCGTAATCAATGCGATTAACGGAACAGAGGACTCGGATGATACCAGTGCAAGCATTGTATTTTTACTGGACAGTCCGGATCATGTAGCCACATTTATCGCGGAATCGACACCGTATCTCACGTCCGAATACCATTCGCTCTATTCGGATGACTCCGAGTATCAGTCACTGACAAAACCGCTGAATTTGATCTCTTTTATTACATCCATTCTGATATGGGTGGTATTTGTTGCCGGTGCCGCTATCATTCTAGCTCTTGTTACTATTTTTGTCAGAGACAGGAAATTTGAAATCGGTCTGCTGCTATCAAGCGGGGAGGGGCGTTTAAAAATCATAGGGCAATTCATATTTGAAATATTGGTAATTGCCATTTTGGCCTTTGGTGTTTCCACGATTTCCAGCAATATAATTTCCCAAAGCGTAAGTAACTGGATTGTTGACAACCAGCTGCTCTCGACGACCAGTCTGATCGGAAGTACCAGCACATCAACAACCGAACTGAACGGTTTCCAGCAGCAGAACAGTGTATCGGTATACGGATCTGTAGATATGCAGAATGTCGCTGACAAATTTGATTTGTCGATTGATGCGTCGGTTATCGGGGAATTGATGCTGGCCAGTGTTTTACTGGTATTCATCGGATCCAGCATTCCGTTGATTGTAATCATGGGATACCATCCAAGGCGGATTTTGCAGGATGACAATTGATACGGAAACCGGATTTTCGAACATAACGAAGAATCAGATAAGACTGATGGAGGAGAGAACGTGAGCGAAGTAATTTTTCAGTTGGAGAATATTGGATATAGTTATATCGATGGCGGCAGAAAGAGAGTAATCCTGGACGAATTAAATTGCGATTTCGAAAAGGGAACTTTCTATTCTATTCTTGGTCCGTCCGGAAGCGGGAAATCAACACTTCTTGCTATAGCCGGAGCTTTGGATCAGCCGGAAAAGGGAACGGTTAAGTTCCGGGGAAAGAGCATAAACCAGTTGGGTCAGACTTTATTCCGCCGCAACAACATCGCGATTATCTTTCAAAAATACAATCTCATGAACTATCTGACCGCAGCCGAAAATGTCGAAGCGGATATGATGATCGTAGACCATAAAATAACGGGCAACAAGAGAGAACTCGCTTACAAAATTCTTGAGCGTCTGGGGATTGTTAAGACAAAAGCAGATCGTCTTGTTACGAAGCTATCCGGTGGAGAGCAGCAAAGAGTTGCCATCGCACGCGCCCTTGCGAAGGATGTTGAGCTGATCCTGGGCGACGAGCCTACAGGAGCTCTGGATACGGCAACACAAAAGGAAATCATCGATCTTTTCAAATCTCTGGCACACGATTACGGGAAAACAATCATCCTCGTGACACACTCCGATGATGTGGCCGGACAAAGCGACGTGATTCTTCACTTAAGCGACGGCAAATTGATCCGGAAACCGCTTGCCCAAGCCCGCGAACCGGAGGAAAGCAGAACGGCCCGGAAAAGTATGCAGGTCTGAGCATAAAAGGCAACGTGAAGGAGAGAATGAGGATGGCAGGGAATAAGAGTTTCTTGGATATGGTAGCTGAGGACGGCAAACCGGAAAGTTTCAGACAGGAGAATTATGTTTCGGCACCGAAAGGACGCCGTGGAATGAAAGCGATACTGATCGGAGCCGGAAGCCTGGTTCTGATTGCCGCAGTAATCGGAATCTATTTCTGGCTGAACACGGTTACGGTCCCGAATATGGTCGGAATGACACTTGATGAAGCTACGGCCTGGGCGACAAAGAACAAAATCACCCTATCGGCGAAAAGTATCTATAATTTTGATACGGATTCGGGGATTGTATTGACACAGGAAGTCGCTGCGGGAAAAAGCGTTTCAAAGAATTCCGCTATGTCAATCGAGGTATCCCTCGGGGCCGATCCCGATGAAAAGATCGAATGGCCGGATATTGAAACAATGATGACAAGTGAGATCGAAGCATGGATCAGTCAGTATAAACTGACGGGTATCAATATTGTAACAGCCAACAGCGATATTGTAGCGGCCGACGAGGTCATCAGCTATTCGCTGACCGACGGTACGGAAGAAAACTTTCAGCGAAAGAGCCGGGCAACCATCACGGTCTCCATAGGACCGGCAAGTGAATCGGATACAGTCGTTGTAACGGATTTCTCTTCTATGAACGCCGGAGATATACTGCTTTGGGGATCGGCCAACGGTGTCACGATTCAATTAAGCGAGGCTTTTGACGATTACATATCTTCGGGCAGTGTCGTATCACAAAGTGTGAAGGCGGATACAGAGATCGAGAAGACAGTGCCTATATCGGTTGTTATATCGAAGGGAAAAGCCATTACTGTACCGGATTTTACGTCTATGTCACAGGATCAGGCGAATGCCTGGGCGAAGCTCAATAACGTCACACTGACCATTCAGGAAAAGTATTCGAAAAGCAATAATAAGGGCAAGGTAATTACGCAAAGTATAAAAGCCGGCACAAGCATCAAGACGGGGGATGAGGTTGATCTGACATACTCACTCGGAAGAATAGACGTATCCAGTTTTGTCGGAAAGAATAAGATGGAGATGCTGAACTGGCAGAACGAGGCAAACACTAAGGGAGCCGATATCACGATAACATTTACCCAGGCTTATGGAGGAAAAGGGACGTCAGGACAGATTATCAGCCAGTCGGTGGTGAGCACCTACGTCGATCCCGGTACAAAAATGAGCGCCGTTGTATCGCTCGGAATGCAGGTATTGGCTCCGGATTTTTCCGGGATGACAGAGCAGGAGTGCAGTGCGGCAGCACAGGCTGCAGGCATCACTGTCTTATTCAATTATCAGTACAGCAGTTCTGTTACCAAGGGCGTGATGATTAGCCAAAGCCCGGTCAAGGGTACGGTAATGAGCGATGCCGAGACGGTTACTGTCAATATATCCACATCCGAGACCGTTGCCTCGCCTTCTAAGATTACTGTGCCCGATTTTACGGCTATGACCAAGGACATAGCGACATCCTGGGCGAAGCAGAACAATATAACTCTAACAATTCTCGAAAAGTATACGGATACAACCGCCAAAGGAATTGCATACAATCAGAGTGCCGCATCTGGTTCCGGGATCACTCAGGGGTCAGCCATTACGGTCACTTACTCGCTCGGTAAAGTGGATGTGACCAGCTTTATCGGAAAGAACAAGCTGGATATTATGAACTGGCTTGATGATGTAAATGAGAAGGGCGGCAATATTACAGCTGTCTTTGCGGACGGTTACGGCGACGCGGGAACATGCGGAATGATTATAAGCCAATCGGTTATTAACGATTATGTAAATACGGGAAGTACAATACAGTTCTCCGTCTCTCTCGGGAAAGAAATTGTCGTTCCGGACCTGATGACGCCTCTGCAGAATCAGTCGGGATGTACGGCGATCGCCAACAGCCTTGGAATGAAGATTCTCTATAATTATCAGAGCAGCAGTACGGTAGCCAAGGATTACGTGATATCACAAAGTGTATCGCCGGGTACGATCCTGTCCGATGCCGACACTCTGATCGTAGTCATTTCCCTGGGGTAAAGGAAGCTTTAGCGATATTCTTCGTTATGATGAGATCGGACTCAAGACCGAGGATATTTTTCACGACGACCTGTCCGATCGATACGGGAGCGCCGACCGAGATCTTCTTAATTTCGTCCATGACCTCGGCCATTTTCGCTTTCGGAACCGGCGAGGTGAGACGGACGCTGGCAAGAGGCAGCACACCGCCGATCAAACGGACAGAGGAGCTTACACTCCGCATCGGATTTGTGATTTCGCCGGCCGCGTAATTTCGTCCGCGATCGCAGACGGCTCCGGTGATATTCCGTATCTCGCCGCCGTCGATCTCGACTTCGATTTCACAGCCTCTGGGGCATACAATGCAGGTCAGTTTCTTATTCATCGCGAATGACCACGGTAATAGGTCCGCTTCCGGTTGTTTCGCGTGCGCTTACGGGTATCCGGATCATTTCCGCCGGAAGCGCTTTCCGGAATTTCCTGGACTTGATTACTTTTCCTTCCCGAATCAGTTCGATTCGAATATTTTTCCGGGGCTCTTTGACCCGGAGTGAGAGAATCCAGTCCGTATTTCCGCCGATCCTGCACGGGACGGTGTACGAGATGTCCCGGGATGTTTCGATCGGAATAGAGGATTCGGGCAGATCTTTGTCGCGGAGATATCTGGAGACCGATTCGGCGAGCGTTTCCGCTTCGGCGGAGACGAAATCGACGAGATCGTGTACCTGAAGGACGTTGCCCGCGGCAAAGATTCCCGGTACGCTTGTCTGACAGTATTCGTCGACCGAGGGGCCTTTGGTACGGGGGGCCAGAAGGACGCCGGCTTTCTCCGACAGTTCGTTCTCGGGGATCAGGCCGACGGAAAGGATCAGCGTATCGCATTCATAATAGGTTTCACTGCCGGGAATCGGCTGCAACGAATCGTCGACACGGCTCACGGTGACGCCTTCGAGGCGATCTTTGCCGTGAATCTCTGTCACGGTATGCCCGAGAAAGAGCGGAATATCGAAATCCAGAAGGCATTGTTCGATATTGCGGGGAAGACCGCTCGGGTACGGAAGAACCTCGAAGACGGCACTAACCAGAGCGCCTTCGAGCGTGAAACGGCGAGCCATGATCAGGCCGATGTCGCCGGATCCCAGAATGACGATTTTCCGGCCGACCATAATATTCTTCAGATTTATATAGGCCTGCGCAACACCGGCGGTATAGACACCGGCCGGACGTGTTCCGGGAATCCGTATCGCTTCGCGCGTTCGTTCACGGCAGCCCATGGCCAGTATGACCGAGCGCGCTTTCATCGTAAAAAGTCCGTCCTTTGACGCGGCGGTTATGACTCGCTCTGGCGTAATTTCCAGAACGGACATGTCGGTCCGGACAGTGATGCCCATTGTTTTTGCTTCGTCGATGAATCTTGCGGCGTATTCGGGTCCGCTTAACGACTCGCCGAAACGCGTGAGTCCGAAGCCGTCATGGATGCACTGACGCAGAATGCCGCCGGGTTCCTTTTCGCGTTCGAGAACGACGATATCACGGATACCTAGTTTATGGAGCCGGACGGCCGCGGCAAGTCCGGCCGGTCCGCCGCCGATGATGACGACATCGTGTTCGACGGGGATCAAAGTGCCGCTTACATTCATGAATCTCTGAGCCTCCCGACGAACAGATTGGAACCCTTTCCGGAAGCGATGATTTCTTCCGGCTCGAGGCCTTTTTCTTCCATAATCATCCCGGCAATCCGGGTCTGGCAGTATCCGCCTTGGCAGCGTCCCATCATGGCGCGCGTACGGACCTTGATGCCCGAAAATGTACAAACACCCAGGGGGTTATGAATCGCTTCCAGTATTTCCGCTTTCGTTACGGTCTCACAGCGGCAGATAATCTCGCCGTAATTCGGGTCGGCTGCGATCCTTTCGCGCTGCTTTTCGCGCGGCAGATCGCGAAATCGGACGATTCCCCGGCGTGTCGGATCAAACCCGGGATTCTCTTTCAGATTTTCCCATTGTGCGATTCTGGAAACGACTTCGCGCGCAATCGGGAGAGACGCGGTAAGGCCGGGGGACTCGATCCCGATCAGATGGATCGTGCGGGGAGAGGTGTCTCTCTCTTCGATCACAAAGTCCGCATAACCGCCTTTGTTTTTGCCGGAGAGCTTCGGACGTATTCCGGAGTAACTGCGGATGACGGCGTTCGGGGAGAGTGCGGGAAAGATCCTTGCACCGTCCTCCAATAAGAGATCCATGACGGGTCTTGTCGAGGAATAATCGTCTCGATCATCGATGTATTCGGCACTCGGTCCGATGAGAATCGTGCCGTCGACCGTCGGTGTCAGATGGATTCCGAGACCGCCGGACTTGGCGTTCGGCACAGGGTAGGCCGGCATGGGGAGAAGAGGAGCGAGCTTCTTGTCGAGGATAAAATACTCGCCGCGGCATGGATATATCGTGTATTCGCTTATTCCGAGCATGTTTGCGATCCGGTCGGAATAAAGACCGGCGCAGTTGATGATCCATCGGCCCGTAAAAGATGCGGTGTCCGTCCGGACTGTATAGTTCTCATCCTTTTTCCCGATACCCGTTACATTCTGGTTGAGGAAAAATTCCGCACCGTTCTTTTGAGCGTTCTCTGCAAGGGCGATCGTATACAGAAACGAATCGAGAATGCCGGTCATCGGGGAATAAAGGGCAAAGTGCCCGCCGATACCGGGGGCGAGCCCGGCGATCCTCGCGGCATCGATCAGTTCGAGACCGGGACAGCCGTTTCTGTCGCCCTGCGACTTAAGAGACTCAAGCCCGTGATAATCGTCTTCGTCGAATCCGACAACCAGTTTTCCGGTTCTTCGAAAAGGAACATCGAGATCCTTCGCGGCCTGGTCGAAACCAAGGTTCCCCTCGACACAGTATTTCGCCATAAGCGTACCGGGTTTGTTGTTGAACCCCGCGTGAAGGACTGCGGAGTTCCTTCCGCTGGTTCCGGACACGACATCCGCCTCTTTTTCGAGGACGGCGATGCTTAACGTATATCGGGAAAGCTCCCGTGCGACGGCACTTCCGATTACACCCGCGCCGATGATGATCACGTCATAAATCTTCTGCATGTACACTCCGATGATTTTTCCGCCGGACCATGGCCGGCGAACACGTAAGAATATGACGACAGTATAGCATTTTTCGCGCGAAAAGTAGTAAGACGGAAGGCCGTATATGATCGAAGCGCCTGATTTACGATATACTGAAATGATAGAGGAAGATTCTAAGATACGAGGAGGAATTTTCTGTGAGTACGATGCATAATTCTGCGAACAAAGGCGATATAGCGTCGTCGGTACTGCTGCCCGGCGATCCGCTTCGGGCGAAATATATTGCCGGGAATTTTCTTGAGAATGCGGTTTGCTACAACGGGATACGGGGAATGCTCGGGTTTACCGGCACGTATCGCGGGAAGCGCGTATCGGTACAGGGCACGGGAATGGGCGCACCGTCGATCTCCATATATGCAAATGAACTCATGGAGCACTACGAGGCCGAAACCTTAATCCGCGTCGGCACCTGCGGATCGATCCGTGAGGACGTTCACATCAAAGACGTCGTTATTGCGGTCGGCGCTTCGACCGATTCCGGTATGAACCATGACCGGTTCGGCAGCATCTGTTTCGCCCCGACGGCATCCTTCGAATTGCTGCTGAAAGCCTGGGAAGCAGCAAAGGCAGGCGGCGTGAAAGCCGTTGCAGCCGGTGTGTTTACAAGCGATAAGTTCTACGATGACCGGCTTGTTTCCAAGCGGGAACTGATGACGCAGTACGGAGTCGCCGCTATGGATATGGAGACATGCGAACTGTATACTTTGGCAGCCAGACACGGCCGCAAGGCGCTTTCCCTGCTTACTGTGAGCGATCATCTCGTGACCGGCGAAAAGTGTACGACAGAGGAACGCCAGACATCGTTTAACGACATGATAAAACTTGCACTCGAGATCATCTGATTCAAAACGTGTTAACTTTCCCCTTGGAGGCGCTATGGAAGTATTTGACCGTGTAAGCACAGGTATGCTCGGACTTGACAACGTGATCGACGGCCTTCGTCTCGGAGACAATGTCGTATGGAAGGTCGAGTCCGTGGCGGATTACAGGAAGATGATTGAGCCGTTTGTGCGGCAAGCCAGAAAAGACCGGCGAAAACTGGTCTATATGCGCTTCGGAAGCCACGAACCGCTCCTGCCGGACGACCCGGATATTCTTCTTCGCCGGATTGATCCCCAGGTGGGATTCGAAAGCTTTGCGTCGGAAGTACACCGGATCGTAAAGAGCGAGGGGAAGCGTGCCTTCTATGTTTTCGATTGCCTGACGGATCTTCTTAAATACTGGTATTCCGATCTCATGATCGGCAATTTCTTTAAAGTTACCTGTCCGTATCTCTACGAGCTGGATACGGTCGCATATTTTGCGCTTCGCAGAAACACGCATACGTTTGCCACCATTGCCGGCATACGCGAAACCACGCAGCTTCTTCTGGATCTGTACCAGCTGGACGAACGTCTTTACGTGCACCCTCTTAAAGTCTGGCAGAGATATTCGTCGACGATGTTTTTCCCGCACCTGATACGCGAACAGGAAGCAATCAGTATTACTTCCAGCGCCGAGGTTGCCGAACTGTTCTCGAAAATTCACTCGAGCGGTGACCGTATGGACTACTGGACCGCCTATTTTCGAAAAGCAAAGGCCGTTCTTGTCCATTCACCGGAAGAACAGGAGTCGGTAAAAAGAGAGCTGATGAGGATGATGTTCGGCGCGCAGTCGAGGATGTTTGATCTGTGCGACCGCTATTTCTCGCTTTCCGATATACTGGCGATCGCATCGAGGGAGCTCGGGACGGGCTTTATCGGCGGCAAGAGCATCGGTATGCTCATAGCCAGAAAGATCCTCGAAAAGGACGGATTCGGCCGTTATACTCCCTATATGGAGTCGCATGATTCCTATTATCTCGGCTCGGATGTCTTTTATACCTATATCGTACAGAACGGCTGGTGGCGGCTTCATACAAAACAAAGAACTGCGGAGGGCTACTACTCTTTCGCGCCGGAGCTCAGAGATAAAATGCTCCGCGGCAAATTTCCCAAGGACATTCAGGAGCAGTTCATCCAGATGCTCGAATATTTCGGACAATTTCCGATTATCGTGCGATCGAGCTCGCTCCTTGAGGACAATTTTGGAAATGCGTTCGCCGGCAAGTACGAGAGCGTCTTCTGTCCCAACCAGGGAACGCCGGAAGAACGCTATGAGGCCTTCGAACAGGCGGTACGGACGGTCTACGCAAGTACCATGAACGAGGACGCGCTGGCATACCGCATGAACCGGGGACTCTTCGAAAGCGACGAGCAGATGGCGATTCTTGTCCAGAGAGTCTCGGGAGACCAGTACGGCGGCCTTTTCTTTCCGCATGTCGCAGGTGTCGGCAATTCTTCCAATCTGTATGTCTGGGACAAAGCAATCAAGATGGATGCAGGTATGCTGCGTATGGTTTTTGGTCTTGGAACCAGAGCTGTGGACCGGACGTCGCACGACTACGTGAAGATCATCTGCCTTGACGATCCGCTTCGCATGTCGCCGATGGATTACGAGGATCGGAAGGAATACTCACAGCACGCCGCGGATGTGATTTCCCTGCCGGGGAACGAGCTTACCTCGGAGGATCTTGACCGGATCTTCGAGACAGATATCAAGGCGGACAAGGAGCTTTTTGCAAGCCAGGATTATGAGACGGCCAGACGTTATCGCGAAGAAGGAATAAGGAACCGTAAGGTGCCGGGGATCTATGATTTCAAAAAGCTTCTGAAGACGACCGAGTTCGCGGTGATTATGAGGGATATCCTTGCGCTCGTCTCAAAAGTCTACAATTATCCGGTCGATATCGAATTTGCCGCCAATTTCACGCCGGACGGAAGATTCCGCATCAATCTTCTGCAGTGCCGTCCGCTTCAGACATCCGGTCTCGGCAAATCGGTCGAGATGCCGGATCTGATCGGGAAGGACGACTGTTTCTTCTCGACGAAGGGCAGCTTCATGGGCGGCAACGTACGCCTTAAGATGGACTATGTCATCTACGTCGACCCGATCCGCTATCAGAAGCTGAACGAGGCTTCCAAATACTCCGTCGCGAGACAGATCGGATATATCAATACGGCGCTGAAGGGGAGAAGCCTGATGCTGATCGGACCGGGCCGCTGGGGGACCACGACTCCGTCGCTTGGCGTACCCGTCCATTTTTCGGAGCTGTGCAATATGGCGGTCTTGTGCGAAGTGGCGTCCCGGGAAGCGGGGTTTGCCCCGGAACTGTCCTACGGCAGCCATTTTTTCCAGGATCTGGTCGAGACCGGTATTTTCTACGCGGCTATTTTTGACGGGCAGAAGGACGTTGTCTTCCATCCGGAATACGTATTGGAGCGCGAAAATCTCTTTTCGGAGATCGTGCCGGAGGGAGCTGCCTTTGCCGATGTAATCAGGGTCATCCAAACGGACGATCTTCAGATCTATTCCGATATCGTCTCACAGAGCCTGATCTGCAAGTGATCTGAATACAAAAAAGGCACATACAAAGGGCCGGTGCTGTACCCGGACCTTTGTATGTGCGTGGAATGTGTGTATCCCGTCAGACCTTTGATATGTACTTTAGACGGGATTGAAGGGTGTTATTCTACGTCCTGCAAAGCGTCGTATCCTTCTTCACCTGTACGGACCTTGACGACATTCTCCACATCGTAAACGAAGATTTTACCGTCACCGATATGACCGGTGTAAAGAACCTTTTTGGCCGTTTCGATGACAAGTCTTACGGGAACCTTGGCGACTACGATCTCTACCTGTACTTTTGGCAGAAGGTTGATCTCGGTTTCAACGCCGCGGTAGTATTCCGTCTTGCCCTTCTGAGCACCGCAGCCGAGTACCTGTGTCACTGTCATACCGGTAATTCCGATCTTATTCATCGCTTCCTTGAGTGCTTCAAATTTACTCTGCTTAATAATGATGTCGATCTTGGTGATCTTCACGTCGGATGCCATCTGTGTGGAAGGCGACGTTACAAGCTCTACGGGAACCGCGCGGTCCGGAGAAACCTTTTCGGAGGCGGAAGCGGCTTCCTTCTTGGCTGTGTAGTAATTGAATCTTTCGAGCTGTGCGATCGGCTTGTTGTCGGCCGAGTCGAAGTCGAGCTCGGAACGTGTCATTGCGCTGTCGGGATAGGCGAGAACGCCCATTTCGGGAACGTCGAGTCCTTCAAGTTCATCTTCCGGTGCGACACGAAGACCCCAGACCTTATCGAGTACCTTAAAGAAGACAAAAGATACGCCGAAGCCCCAGACCAGAAGAACGAGAAGGCAGATGACCTGTGCGAGAAGCTGGGAGGCATCTCCGAAGAAGAGGCCCTTGACTCCGCCGCTTACTCCGTTGATTCCGTCGCCGTAGGCGCCGTCTGCAAAGAGTCCTAAGGACAGTACGCCCCAGAAGCCGTTGACGCCGTGAACAGAGATCGCACCGACCGGATCGTCGAGCTTCAGCTTATTCTCAACAAACGGAACCGCTACGCAGACCAGAAGACCGGCGACTATTCCAATGATAAAGGCTGAGAAACCGTTTACAAAAGCGCAGGGAGCCGTGATGGCGACGAGGCCGGCGAGGCAGCCGTTGGCTGTCATGGACGGATCGGGTTTGCCGAACTTGATCCACATGTAGAAGAGAGCGACAAGTCCGCCGATCGCGCCGGCGATCATCGTGTTGGTGGCGACTACCGACAGGCGGAAGTCGGAGGAATTGAGGGTCGATCCTGCGTTAAAGGAGAACCAGCAGAAGAAGAGAATAATGGTTCCGATGATTGCCATCGGAATGTTGTGGCCGGGAAAAGCACGGGCGGAGCCGTCTTTCTTGAATTTGCCGATACGGGGCCCGAGTACAATGGCACCGGCCAGAGCGATCATGCCGCCCATGGAGTGAACGACTGCGGAACCCGCAAAGTCAACAACACCGTGTCCGATTCCAAAGTTCTTGCCGAGAGTGGAGAGCCAGCCGCCGCCCCATACCCAGTTACCAAACAGCGGGTAAAGGAACATCGAGATAAAGAAGGATGTAATGACGACAGCCGAATACTTGACACGCTCGGCCATGGCGCCGGTCGGAATTGTAACGGTTGTGTCCATGAAAACCATCTGGAAAAAGAAGAGCGCGTAGATGCCTGCATCGTAGGTTCCCAGAAGACCAAAGCCCTTGTATCCGACAATGCCTCCGAATCCGGGAATGGAGACCAGTGCATTGAGCGCGGCACCCCCCGTGCCAAGGCCCGCAGCACCGCCGGAACCACCCATCTGCAGTGCGAAACCGCAGAGATAGTAGCCGATTGCGCCGACCAGGAAAACCATGAAGTTCATGGTCATGGTGTGAGCCGCGTTCTTGCCGCGGCAGAATCCGGTTTCAACCATAGCGAAACCGCACTGGAAGAAGAAAACCATAAAGGCACAGATCATGATCCATGTGTAGTTGGCTCCGAGCTGAGCCTTGGCTGCCGTCCCCGCGACATCCGAGATCGTTTCGTTTCCCGTAACCGTCACATAGTTGGATCCGATTGAATCGGCTGCTGACGAATCACCTTTTATCGCATAACCGATAAACAGGATGGCGGCAACAATGACGGAACAGATTAAAAGCATAAAGAGATACTTCTTCTTGTTCTTCATAGTACTGACTCCTTTTCAAATTGTTTTTTATTTGCCGGAGGGCGGATTTTTTGTCGCTTTCACAACTCTGAAATTGCCCCAGGAAAATCTGGAAATGCTCTGGTAGACTTCTTTTTTCAGCTTTTGAACGGATATAAAGTAGCGTGCGCCGAGAAACAGGATGACAACTCCAAAAACTGCACCGTGAATTTGGTTGCTCATGACGGAAAAATATACGTCATACAGGTAGCTGTAGACGGCGAATGCGACGCCGATAAGCATGATGATAATGGATGTGGCGAAGAGTGCCGTTATGGCGGTGACTTTTACGGCGTCTGTCTGTTGATTCTTTATGCGGCTGTCCATGCGGGATACCTCCTTTCCGGGGGATGTATTCAGACAAAGCAAAGGCGCCTCCGGGTTTTGTCCCCCGAAAGCGCCTTTGCTTCAATCGATATGGAAATAGGAAACTTAAGTTGATCAGTTGCGAAGAAGCATCTCCGCATAAGACGGATAAGGCCAGTTCCGGGCTCCGCAGAGCGGCTCGAGTGTGTCGACCGTTTCCCGGATGCTTTGCATGGCTGCAAACACATAGTCATGCTGGAATTTGGCATTCTCGTGCAAATCCTTAATGGCGCCGCTCTCCGCAATGTACTTGTCAAGCAGGGAAAGCTCATTGAGAAGATCTTTGGAGAGACCCGAAATCTCCTTGAGAAGGGAGGCTTCAAGGTCGGCCGCATAATCGGTTCCCAGATCGGATTTGGCCTTGAGAAGAGATGCAATTTCGGATTGTGTTGCAATCACAGCCGGGATGATGTCCCGCTTAACCATATCACTCAGGGTGAGAGCTTCGATCTGAATGATCTTGATATAGTTTTCGATGGAGACTTCTTCTCTGGAATGAATTTCTGTTTCCGAGAAAACGCCGCAACGCTGAAATAACTTGATGTTCTCTTTTTTCGACAGGTAGGGAAGTACTTCCGGTGTCGATTTAAGATTCAGGAGTCCGCGCTTTTCCGCTTCCTCAACCCACTCTTCAGAGTAGTTGTTGCCGTTGAAGATAATCCGGTTGTGTTCGCTTAGCGTCTTTTTTGTAAGTGCCGCGGAATCCGCAAGGAAATCGACGCTCGTTTCGAGCTCATCGGCAAAACTCATCAGGCAGTCTGCGACAATCGTATTCAGAACAATGTTCGGCATCGCGATGGACTGGCTCGAACCCGGCATGCGGAATTCGAATTTGTTGCCCGTAAAGGCAAACGGAGAAGTTCTGTTTCTGTCTGTCGTGTCCTTTGTGAAGTGGGGAAGGACCTGTGCGCCGATGGACATTTTCGTCTTTCCGTTGCAGTGGGAGGGCGTGTCCGTAATGATCGAGCGTATTACTTCATCGAGTTCTTCGCCGATAAAGACAGAAATGATGGCCGGCGGCGCTTCGTTGGCACCGAGACGGTGATCGTTGGCGGGGCTTGCGACGGAGAAGCGCATGAGATCCTGGTGCAGATCGAGAGCTTTGATGATGGCCGCAAGGAAGAGAAGGAACTGTGCGTTCTCACGCGGCGTATCGCCGGGCTCGAGAAGGTTGATTCCGTCGTCCGTCGCGAGGGCCCAGTTGTTGTGCTTGCCGCTGCCGTTTACACCGGCAAAGGGCTTTTCGTGAAGAAGGCAGCGCATACCGTGTCTCATCGCTACGCGTGTCATCATCTCCATCATCAGCTGGTTCTGATCGGCCGCGACATTCGAGACGGAGAAGACCGGTGCCAGTTCATGCTGGCTCGGCGCGACTTCGTTATGTTCGGTCTTTGCATAAATTCCAAGCTGCCAGAGCTCGCGGTTCAGTTCTTCCATGAAGGCGGAAACACGGGGCTTGATGATGCCGAAATAATGATCCTCGAGTTCCTGCCCTTTCGGGGGTTTCGACCCGACCAGGGTGCGGCCGCAGTTGATCAGATCCGGACGTGCGAGATAGTACTTCTCGTCGATGAGGAAATACTCCTGCTCCGCGCCGACCGTTGTCTGTACGCGGCTTGATACGGAATTCCCGAAAAGCCGGAGGATTCTTAAGGCCTGCTTGTCCATTGCCTCAAGAGAACGAAGAAGCGGAGTCTTCATATCGAGAGCTTCGCCGCCGTATGAGCAGAAAGCTGTCGGAATGCAAAGGCAGTTTCCTTTAATGAATGCGTAGGAGGTTGGATCCCAGGCCGTATATCCGCGTGCTTCAAAAGTGGCGCGAAGTCCGCCGGACGGGAAGCTCGATGCGTCGGGTTCGCCGCGAACCAGGGCGCTTCCGGAGAATTTCAGGATCGGACGGCCGTCTTTCGGCTCAAGAAAAGCATCGTGCTTCTCCGCTGTGATCCCGGTCATGGGCTGAAACCAGTGCGTAAAATGTGTCGCTCCGTTATCCAGCGCCCACGCCTTCATTCCTTTGGCAACCTCATGGGCCACGTCGATGTCGAAGTGCTTGCCCGATGTGATCGTCCGGCGCAGGGACTTGTAGATATCGCCGGGTAAGTATTTGAGCATCATGTCGTCATTAAAGACGAGCTTTCCGAAATCCTCCAACAATTTTTCCATCTTCATTTCCTCCTTGAAAGACCGCCGTAAACCAAAACAAGAAAAAGACGCCAAGCCACTTGCTGCGGCCTAGCGTCTTTGCTTCATAACGGTAATGTACCACGGGCGAAAATGAAAGTCAATAAAAAATTCTTGCAAAAATTACAAATAATCACTTTTCAATCGGAAGAAATACGTATATTATGAATCCACAAACAAATAATCTTGCAAACGCGGCCGATTGCATAAACATTGTATATGACAAATGCTATTTTATCAAAACGGCAAACAAAGACGTTACCAGAATTTCATATTTTTTTGGTTTTTAGGGATTCGAGGAGGATAGTAATGAAACAAGGTAAAGCGGACCAAGGACTCTACAGACAATCCTTTGAACACGATGCCTGCGGTATTGGCGTACTTGCTCAAATTAAGGGAGTTAAGTCACATCAGATGCTGCAGGATGCGCTGTCGGTTCTGATCAACATGGAACACAGAGGCGGTAAAGGCCTCGAAGACAATACCGGAGACGGTGCGGGAATACTGTTCCAGATTCCTCACCGCTATTTTCGCAAGGAGGCACAGAATCAGGGCCACTTGCTGCCGAATGCCGGTGAATACGGCGTTGCGATGATCTTTCTGCCGCAGGACCAGGATAAAGCGGAGAAAGCCCGTACGATTTTCGAGACCGTATGCGTCGAGAATGGCGTACCCCTGCTCTTCTGGAGAAAAGTCCCCGTTGATCCGTCCAATCTCGGATATTCGGCAAAATCTTCGATGCCGACAATCTATCAGGCATTTATCCGCCGTCCGAATACGACTCCCGCGGGCGATGTTTTCGAAAGAAAGCTTTATATCCTTAGAAGACTCGTCGAAAAAAGGATCGAGCGCATCGGTGACATGGACGGAGACATTTTCTACATCGCATCGATGTCCTGCCGTACCATCGTTTACAAGGGCATGCTTGTCGCTTCGCAGCTCAGTTCCTTCTATATGGATTTAACCGATGCGAAGGTGGAAACAGCACTTGCTCTCGTCCATTCCCGCTTCAGCACAAACACCAATCCCTCATGGGAACGTGCCCATCCGAACCGCTATATCATTCACAACGGTGAAATCAACACGCTGCGCGGCAACGTAAACTGGATGACAGCCAGAGAAAACAACCTGTATTCGCCGGTACTCGGTGATGATTTGAAGAAGGTTCTGCCGATCATCGATCAATCCGGATCTGACTCCGCCATACTCGACAACGTTTTTGAATTCCTGAATATTTCCGGAAAGTCCCTGGCGCGTTCCGCCATGATGCTTCTTCCGGAACCGTGGGTTCACAATCCCGATATAAGCGAAAAGCTTCGCGCATTTCTCGCCTATCAGTCAACGCTGATGGAACCGTGGGACGGTCCCGCGGCGATCGCGTTCACAAACGGCGTCCAGGTCGGTGCAATTCTTGACAGAAACGGCCTTCGTCCCGCACGTTATTACGTCACGAAGGACGACCGCCTGATTCTCGCATCAGAAGTCGGCGTTCTCGACATCGATCCTTCCCAGATCCTGCAGAAGGGAAGTCTTGAGCCGGGTAAGATGATTATGGTCGATCCGGAAAAGGGCAGAATCCTCTGGAATGACATCATCAAGGAGGGTCTTGCCAATCAGCTCCCCTACGGCCAGTGGATCGACGAAGAACTCGTACAACTCGATCAGATCGAGGATCCGGATCAGGCGATGAGAATCAATCTGCTTGAGGGTGAGACGTCGGGCACGAGTCCGGCCGCCGCTTCCGAAATGACAAAAGATGCACTGCTTCAGCAGATGCGCAAGTTCGGTTATGTATACGAAGACATCACGGATACGATTCTTCCCATGGCGAATAACGGTGAGGAACCGATCAATTCGATGGGTATTGACGTGCCTCTGGCCGTGCTGTCAGATCGCCCGAAGCCGCTTTACGATTACTTCAAGCAGCTTTTCGCGCAGGTGACAAATCCTCCGATCGATGCTCTTCGCGAATCGATCGTCACATCGACACAGGTTTATATCGGAACCAGCGGCAACCTGCTGGAAGATACGAAGACGAATTGCCGTCTGCTTCGTCTTAAAACACCGCTCCTTACCGAGGGCGATTTCCGCAAGATCGAGAACATGCGTGTCCGCGGCTTCAGTACACAGGTATTCCGCACGGTATTCAACCGCCTGGCGGATCCGGAGACCGGTCTGCGAGACGCACTCGACCAGTTGAACGAGAGTGTGCTGGAGGCGGTTAAGAACCACGTGAATGTCATCATCTTAAGCGACCGTCTTAAGAACGAGAATGAAGTTCCGATTCCGTCGCTTCTTGCCTGTTCGTCTGTTCACCACCACCTGATCCGCGCCGGCATCCGGACACACGCAGACATAGTTGCCGAAACGGGAGATCTGCGCGAGGTACACCACGCGGCTATGCTGGTCGGATACGGCGTGTCCGCCATCTACCCGTATCTCTCGCACGAGATGATTAAGAACTTATGCGAAAAAGGGGATATCAAGTGCCGTGAAGATGAGGCGATTGCGAACTACAACGAGGCTCTCGTTCACGGTATTATCAAGGTTATGTCCAAGATGGGTATCTCGACGATTCACTCGTATGAAGGCTCGCAGAATTTCGAAGCCCTCGGTATCGACCCTTCGGTAATTGACCGCTACTTCACAAACACCGTCAGCCGGATCGGCGGACTCAAGCTTCCCGATATCCAGAAGGAAGCCGTCATGAAATATGATCAGGCTAAGAAGGCCGCAGCATCGGGAATTCCGGATGTTTTGGAATCCGGAGGTGAGACGCATTATCGTACGGGAAAAGAAGAGCATCTCTATGATCCGATGACCATCTATCTGCTTCAGAAGGCAGTCCGTACGTCGGACTACAAGACATTCAAGACGTATACGAGCCGATTCAACGAAGGCCGGATCCATGCCACGCTCCGAAGCCTGTTTACCTTCAAAAAGAGTTCGGGTATTCCGCTCGATGAAGTCGAACCGGCTTCCGAAATCGTGAAGAGATTCAAGACCGGCGCCATGTCGTACGGCTCGATTTCCAAAGAAGCGCACGAAACCCTTGCGATCGCGATGAACCGTCTCGGCGGAAAATCCAATACCGGAGAGGGCGGCGAAGACATTTCGCGCGAGGTGCTCGAAAGTAACGGCGACTCGAAGTTGTCGGCGATCAAGCAGGTTGCGTCGGGCCGTTTCGGTGTAACGTCGCGTTACCTCAATTCGGCACAGGAGATTCAGATCAAGATCGCTCAGGGAGCCAAACCCGGCGAAGGCGGTCATCTGCCCGGCAAGAAGGTCTATCCCTGGATTGCCAAGACCCGTCAGTCCACACCGGGTGTCGGCCTGATCTCTCCGCCGCCGCATCATGACATCTATTCGATTGAGGACCTGGCGGAACTGATATACGACCTGAAGAACGCGAACGACCGCGCCTCCATCACGGTTAAACTCGTATCCGAAGCAGGCGTCGGTACCGTTGCGGCCGGTGTAGCCAAGGGCGGAGCGGATCTGATTCTGATTTCCGGACACGACGGCGGCACCGGTGCCGCCCCCGGTAACTCGATCCGTCATACGGGTCTTCCGCTCGAGCTCGGTCTCGCCGAGACGCAGCAGACTCTGATGAGAAACGGTCTGAGAAGCCGCGTCCGGATCGAAGCGGACGGAAAGCTTATGACCGGCCGCGATGTCGCTGTAGCCTGCCTCCTCGGAGCCGAGGAATTCGGTTTTGCAACGGCGCCGCTGATCACGCTCGGGTGCCTGATGATGCGCGCCTGCCAGTCCGATACATGTCCCGTAGGTGTCGCGACACAGAATGAGAGCCTTCGCGGTAAATTCGCGGGCAAACCGGAATATATTATCAACTTCATGATGTATATCGCCGAAGAGATGCGCGAATACATGGCCGAACTCGGGTTCAGGACGGTTGAAGAGATGTGCGGACACGCCGAGTGCCTCCGTCAGTCGGACACAGCACCGAACTGGAAAGCCGGCACGATCGACCTGTCTGCCGTACTTGCGGAATCGGAAACTCCTTTTGCGGATGTCGTAAAGGGAAGCGAGATTATGCACTACTCGCCGGATATGGCATTCCATTATGACCTGGACCGTACACTCGACAAATCTCTCTTTATTCCGCTGTGCAGTCATGTCATCAACAATCTGACCGCTATCCATTTTGCCGCGGACGTATCGAATGTTGACCGTGCTCTCGGCACGATACTCGGGTCGAGAATCACAAGGAAATATCCCGAGGGTCTTCCGGAGGAACTGATCTGTATTGATCTGGAAGGCTCCGGCGGACAGAGTCTCGGCGCATTCCTCCCGAAGGGTGTTCGAATGACCGTTAAGGGTGACGCGAACGATTACTTCGGAAAGGGTCTCTCCGGCGGTACACTGGCGGTCGTCGCACCTGAAAAGAGCGGGTTCATTGCTTCCGAGAACATCATCATCGGAAACGTAGCCTTCTACGGCGCCACTTCGGGAAAAGCCTATATCAACGGTGTCGCGGGTCAGCGTTTCGCGGTTCGCAACTCCGGCGCGGATCTGGTCATAGAAGGTATGGGCAACCATGGATGTGAATACATGACGGGCGGAACCGTCGTCTGTCTCGGACCTGTCGGCGTGAACTTCGCCTGTGGAATGAGCGGAGGCATTGCGTATATCTACGATCCGGACGGCATGCTTGACAGCCGTCTGAATCACGAAATGGTGGACATGACGGTTCTCGGACTTCATGACTATACGATCCTGAAGCTGATGCTCGAAGAGCACATCGCGATCACAAAGTCACCGCTCGGCATCCGTCTTATGTACTCCTTCGATCAGGAAAAGCATAACTTCAAGAAGGTAATCCCTTATGAGTACAGAAGAATTCACCGCCTTGCGGCCGAACAGGAAAAGAACGGAATGAGCCATTCGGAGGCAATCGCCAAGGCGTTTGCCATGATTACGGCAAGCGATAAGGGAGAGAGGAAAGAATAATGGGAAAGACAGGCGGATTTTTACAATATGACCGTAAGGACCACAGCTCAAGGTCTGTCAGGGATCGGATCTGCGATTTCGACGAGTTTGCCGTTAGGCTCACAGAGGAAGAACAGCGGATTCAGGCTGCACGCTGCATGAACTGCGGGACGCCGTTCTGCCAGACCGGAATGCTGATTGACGGGAAGGTGACCGGTTGTCCTTTGAACAACTTAATCCCGGAATGGAACGACCTTGTATACCGCGGACAATGGGATGAAGCGTATGACCGTTTGACCCTTACGAATCCTTTCCCGGAATTTACGGGAAGAGTATGTCCCGCGCCGTGTGAAGCCGGCTGCAATCTGGGCCTGAACGAGCTTCCCACGAGTATCAAGGACAACGAACTTCAGATCATTGAAAAAGCTTTTGATCGTTCAAACGTGAAGGCGTATGCGAAAAAAGTCGCAACGGGTAAGAAGGTTCTGGTTATCGGAGGCGGTCCGTCCGGACTCGCCGCGGCATCGACCCTCAATCGCTTAGGACATGATGTGACCGTTTTCGAGCGGAATGACCGGGTGGGGGGCCTTCTGATGTACGGCATCCCCAACATGAAGCTCGACAAGAAAATCATTGAGAGAAGAATAGAGATCATGGAGGCGGAAGGCATCCGATTCGAATGCGGACGCACCGTAACCGATGAGGCGGACGCGAAAAAGCTTCTCGCCGAGTACGATGCCGTACTTCTTTGCTGCGGTTCCACCGACGCCCGCGACATCCGTGTCCCGGGAAGAGACGCCTCGGGAATCTACTTCGCCGTCGATTTTCTGAGCCGCAACACGAAAAGCCTCCTCGACTCGAACCTTACCGACGGTAAGGCTGTGTCGGCTAAGGACAAGAATGTCGTGATCATCGGCGGAGGCGATACCGGAACCGACTGCGTGGGAACTTCCATCCGTCAGGGCTGCAGGAGCGTCACACAGATCGAGATCATGGCCTGTCCTCCCGATAAGAGAGCGTCCAATAATCCATGGCCGGAGTGGCCTATGACCTATAAGCAGGATTACGGACAGCAGGAAGCGACCCTTGTCGCAGGTGCCGATCCGAGGCGCTGGCTCACGACGGTTACCGCGATCAATAAGAACGACAAGGGTGAGGTTGTTTCGGTTGATACCGTTAAGGTATCCTGGCAGAAGACCGAAAAGGGTTTTGCGCCCATTCCCGTGGAAGGCACTGCGGAAACGCTTCCGTGTGATCTTCTTCTGATCGCTATGGGATTTGTCGGGCCGGAGACACCCGTGATGGATGCCTTCGGAATGGAAAGAACGCCAAGAGGCCTGCCGATTATGGCTACGACCTATCGGACCGGCAAGGAGAAAGTATTTGCGGCGGGTGACATGCGCCGAGGACAGTCTCTTGTCGTCTGGGCGATCGCCGAGGGCGTTCAATGCGCAGAAGAGGCCGATCAGTACTTAAGCGGGAACAAGTAAGTCGCGCGAATCTATGACCCTCCCCAAACGATGAAGATCTTCATAGAAGTGCACCTCTATATACCGGAATGGTTTCCGGTATAGAGGTGTACTTTTTACGCCTTGAATCCGGTGCCCTGTAAAAGACCTTCAAAAATCTCTCGCCCGATCTCCTTTTAATTGAGCTAGAATAAGAATGACAAGAAAAACGATCCGGAGGATTTACTTATGCAGGCATATGAACGATTTATCCGATACGCGGCCGTACACACCACTTCCGACGACCATTCAGAGACGGTTCCGACCAGTTCCCGTCAACTGGATCTGGCCGGCAAGCTCGAAAGCGAGATGTGGGATATCGGCCTTGAAAAGGTGCGAGTCAGCCCGAAAGGCTACGTATACGGGGAGATCCCCGCAACACCCGGATGCGAAAATGCGCCGGCACTTGGATTTATCGCACATATGGACACGTCTCCGGACGCCTGCGGTGAGAATGTGAATCCGCAGATCATAAAGGACTATGACGGAGGAGACGTCGTATTGCGGGGGAGCGGCCAGATGCTGAGTACCGCAATGTTCCCGCATCTTCCGGAACTTAAGGGACGTACGCTGATTACATCCGACGGAACGACGCTTCTGGGCGCCGATGACAAAGCCGGTATTGCCGAGATCCTGACAGCCTGTGAAAGAGTCATCGCCGGCCAAATGCCGCACGGCAGAATCTGCATCGGTTTCACACCGGACGAGGAAGTCGGAAAAGGCGCCGATCATTTCGACGTAACGGGATTTGGCGCTGACTTCGCCTATACGGTCGACGGCGGGCCGGAGGGCGAGCTCGAATATGAGAATTTTAATGCCGCGCGTGCGGTCCTTACGATTCGCGGCGTATCGGTTCATCCGGGTTCGGCCAAAAATATCATGGTGAATGCTCTTGCCGTCGCATGTGAAATCAATGGGATGCTCCCGTCGGCCGAGACGCCTGACCATACCGAGGGATATCAGGGCTTCTATTTCCTGCACAGACTGGAAGGCAGCACCGAGAAGGCTGTTATCGAATACAGTCTTAGAGACCACGATATGAGCCTCCTTAATGCCCGCAGCAAGACACTTGAACAGGCGGTCAGGATCGTGAATGAAAAATACGGAGCGGACACGGTGTCGATTACGATCACAGAGCAGTACAGGAACATGGCCGATGTAATCAATAAGAATTTCCACCTGATCGAGAATGCGCGCCTTGCGATCAAGAATCAGGGATTGGCACCGATCGAGAACCCGCTGCGGGGCGGAACCGATGGTGCGCGCCTTAGCTACATGGGTTTGCCGTGCCCGAATCTGGGTACCGGCGGTTACGCATATCACGGCTGCTTTGAGCATATCACCGCAGAAGGCATGGATATCAGTACAGACATCATCTGTGAATTGATTTCAATCTATTCACAGAAAACAAAATAACAATTTGTATTCTCTGCCGGGTAGGAGGTTCTTATGCGAAAAGAAATCATTGCGATCCCAATGGGAGATCCTGCGGGAGTCGGACCGGAAATCGTCGTTAAAGCGCTTTCCTCTCATCTCATAGGCGACGGGATTGCTTCTCTCGTGATCGGAGACCGTAAGATTCTGGAAGACGCGATGCGGTTTTTGCACGCCCCTCTTGCCATTCATCCGGTCGATCGAGGCGGTCAGTGTCTGGCAGAGGAAGGAGTCCTGAACCTTCTTGATATGCACAATATGGATAAGAAGGAATTTTCGCATGGGAAAGTATCCGGCGCATGCGGGAGGGCTGCCTATCAGTACATTGAAAAGGCCGTGGAACTGGCGATGAGCGGGGAAGCGGACGCCATTGCGACTCCGCCGATCAACAAGGAATCCCTGCGGGCGGGCGGAGTGGATTATATCGGCCATACGGAGATTTTTGCAGGGCTGACCGGCGTAAAGGATCCGCTTACGATGTTTGAGGTGCGGGGCTTAAGGGTCTTTTTCCTGAGCCGCCATGTCTCTTTGCGGAGGGCGATCGATCTCGTTACTAAGGATCGAATCGTCGAATGTGCGGTAAGGTGCATGGAATCTCTCGAACGTTTGGGGGTTGTGAAGCCGTCGATCGCCATTGCCGGGCTTAACCCGCACAGCGGTGAGCATGGTCTTTTCGGTGATGAAGAGGGAAGTGAAATCGAACCGGCCGTATCCGAGCTTCGCGCGGCAGGCTATAACGTATCGGGCCCCGTTGGGGCGGACTCGGTTTTTCATCTCGCGCTGCACGGCCGATACGATGCCGTTCTTTCTCTGTATCACGACCAGGGACATATCGCAACGAAGACACTCGATTTTGAACGTACGATTGCCGTAACGAACGGCCTCCCGTTCCTGAGAACCTCGGTCGACCATGGTACGGCCTTTGATATTGCGGGGCAGGGGATTGCAAGTCCCGTGAGCATGATCGAGGCGATTCTTCTGGCCAATAAATACGTTCCGTTTTTTAGAGGCGGATATCCGACGGCCCGTACGGAGTAATCGATATCGCGAGAATCCGGAAGGCATAAAAAAACCACCGTTTTTGCGGTGGCTTTTTTACGTGGATAACAACCGGTTACACACTCGTTATGTGTGTTATTCGAAAAGAACATCCGCCATCCGAAGAATATCCTGACGTCTCTTCTCGGTAATGGCAAAGTCGATATGAAACAATTTGGAAAGCGTATCTTCCTCAACAAAATCCCCTGTGTGTGCAAAGGCGGGGAGTCTCGTACGTGTGACCTTAACGTAAGTTCTGTCGCACTGCTCAATAACGGCTATGCCGTCTTCAAATCTGGTAATAAATCCACTGATCATAAGTAAGCCTCCTCTCGAACAAGTGCATCAATATTCTGTCGTTATATGTTTTGAGTATACCGAGAGCAGACTTAAATTTTGTTAGTAAAATGTAAACAAAACATGAAAAGTAAAAAAATATAGATATTTCTTTTTTATGAACCGTGTAACAATAGCCTAAGGAATCGCGTGATAAGGGCCGTTTTACGTCCCTCCTGTATGGAATACTGCGAAAAAACACGTGATTCACGCGCATTTACCGTGTAAAATGATGGAGAGATCCATTCTCATACGAGGTATCGCCGCGTGGCGACCCCCTTAAGACGCATCCATCAAACAAAGCAGGAGAACAACATGAAGATTATTATTACCGCGCTCTTTGGACTTGAATCACTGGTCGGAGAAGATCTGATGCAGATCGGATTTCTCAAAGAGCATATCGCAATAACGGACGGGATGGTGACTCTTACCGTACCCGATGACACCTTGGCCGAATCCGTGGCGCGAGTCAATTTGTGGGTCCGAACCGGAGAACGCGTATTTGTCGAGCTCGGTAATTTTCCGGCCAGAACCTTTGACGAACTTTTCGACGGAATCCACAGAATTGCCTGGAATGATTTTATACCGGACGGATATGCTTTTCACATCAACGGCTATTCGAGAAAATCAGAACTGTTCGGAATATCCGCATGTCAATCGATCTGCAAGAAGGCGGTTGTCCGAAAACTTCTTCAAGCCAGGAATCTACCGGAGACGGGCGTAATCCGCGAAGACGAGCGGTACGGACTTCTCAAGGTCCAGTTTGGCATCGTCGCCGATCAGGTAAGTGTGATGATCGATACGTCGGGAGAGAGCCTTCACAAACGCGGATACCGGCCGCTGACGCACCAGGCGCCGATCAAAGAGACCCTTGCCGCAGGCCTTATAAGGCTTTCCCGCTTCAGACCTTTCGGAGAAGAAGCTCTTGTGGATCCATTCTGCGGATCCGGAACGATCGTAATCGAAGCGGCGCTGACCGCATTCAACATTGCACCCGGCTTGAACCGCCCTTTTGCGGCCGAGAACTGGCCGGTTGTCGGCAAGGCGGCGTTTATACGTGCACGCGAAGAAGCTCTCGAAAAGCAGGACCATGATATTCCGGACGACATTTACTTTTTCGGGTCGGATCTGGATTCAAGGGCGGTGGAGACTTCCGAAAGAAATGCGCGGGCTGCCGGAATCGATCGGATGGTCCGGTTTAAAGCAGCGGATGCGTTCGCCCAGACTCCGGACGCCCTGCGGGAATGGACGGGTCTGAACCGTCAGCTGATCCTGTGCAACCCGCCTTACGGCGAGCGGCTCTTAAGTCCTGAGGAAGCGGCAAAAATCTACGAGGGAATTGCGCATACCTATCTCGACAAAGACGGGTACTGCAAAAAAGGAATCCGCTTATCCGTAATATCGCCGGACGATACGTTTGAACATTCCGTCGGACGGGCTGCAGACAAGAGAAGAAAACTCTATAACGGAAATATCAAATGCCAGATGTACCATTATTATAAGCTTGGGAAAAATGAAAACAAATGAGCCAATATTTCACGATAATCAAATACACTGTCCGCGTGTTACGGACACGTAAAGGAACAATCATTCGTAAAAAGAACGTAAACTCTGTGTTATGAAGCTCTGCGGGATTCGGACGTTTATGAACAAGTTTTTTACAAAATGATTACACAAAATGTCAAACGCGTGTTTCCAAAGGTTTCGAGGGACAAAGACCGCAAAAGCGTTGTCGTGTAGTTATGCACAGACTTATCCACAGTTTCCACAGTCTCTAGAAGTGGAAAACAGGTGATGCATTTACCCGATAATTCCGATGCATGTCAAATTTGTCCATGTTATAATAATGTGAACATGCAAAGAAAGAGGTCTCATATGTCTTTTGTATCTGATAGCGCAATGGCGGCAAGAAGTGCCTCCTATCTGACGGCCGTAACTTCTACGGAGTTGAAAAACCGCGCACTCGAAGCCATTGCCGCAGCACTTCAAAACAACAGTGATGCCATCGAAGCGGAAAACAGCAAGGATCTGGCTGACGCCGAGACAAGCGGCTTGGCGATGCCTCTTAGGAAACGTCTTCTGTTTGATGCCGGCAAAATTGCGGCGGCTGTCGACGGAATCAAGAGCCTCGTCTCTCTGCCGGATCCCGTGGGCAGAATCCTTTTGAGCACGGAGATGGACGAAGGACTGGATCTTTATCGCGTCACCTGTCCAATCGGAGTCATCGGTATCATCTTCGAGTCGCGCCCGGACGCGCTTGTCCAGATCGCTTCGCTGTGTCTTAAGACCGGTAACGCGGTTCTCCTCAAAGGCGGGTCGGAAGCGGCCCATACGAACCGGATCTTGACGGATATCATCGTAAAGGCATCCGTCGAGGCAGGCATCCCTTCCGGCTGGGCGGCACTTCTTGAATCCAGAAGCGATGTTGCGGAAATGCTGAAGCTTGACGAGTACATTGATCTGATCATTCCGAGAGGCTCGAATGCCTTCGTTCAGTACATTATGCAGAATTCGAACATACCCGTTCTCGGACATGCGGACGGCGTATGTCATGTCTATGTGCACGAAAAAGCCGATCCGGATATGGCGGTTCGTCTGGTCGTCGACAGCAAGACGCAGTATGTCGCTGTCTGCAACGCTGCGGAGACGCTTCTCATCGATGAATCCATCGCTCCCGTTATGCTTCCGCTTCTGGCGAAGGCACTCGAAGAGAAGAATGTGATTCTTCACGGATGCGAAAAAGCGGCGGCGATTCTCCCGATGAAGCCCGTATCCGAATGGCATCACGAATATCTTGATTATGAAATGTCGGTTCATATCGTCTCCGGTGAGGAAGATGCCATCTTGCATATCAACCGTTACGGTTCCGGGCATACCGACGCGATCATTACGGAAGAGCGGGAGGCGGCTCTTCGCTTTATGGAAGCGGTCGACTCGGGAAGCGTGTTCTGGAATTGCTCGACCCGCTTTTCGGACGGCTATAAATATGGATTCGGTGCTGAGGTAGGAATCAGCACATCCAAGATTCACGCCAGAGGTCCCGTTGGCCTTGAAGGTCTGGTAACATATAAATATAAGCTCTTCGGAAACGGACAGATTGCCGCCGATTATGCGTCTGGCAAAAAACAATTTACACATCGCCCTATTTCCGAAAAGCCGGAGAAGTGATATCATACCCGTTGACAAAAGTATGGAGGTGAGAAGCTATGATTCTTTCAATCGGTTCCGATCATGCCGGTTTTGAACTGAGAAAACTGGTAATCGAACACTTGACGGAGGCCGGACACACCATCATCGAACACGGTGCAGCCGATAGTGCTACAGCTTTCAGCTACGTACACGCCGGTCAGGCCGTATCAAGAGACATTTCCGAGAAAAAGGCGGAACGCGGGATCGTGATTTGCGGTACGGGAATCGGCATATCGATTGTCTGCAACAAATACAGAGGAATACGCTGTGCGCTCTGCACCGACGAATTCATGGCACGCATGTCGCGTCAGCATAACAATGCCAATATTCTGGCAATGGGAGCCCGCGTGATCGGCCGCGGACTTGCGCTTTCCATCGTTGACGCATATCTTTCCGAAGCCTTTGAAGCCGGCGGACGCCATCAGGCTCGCGTCAATGAAATTACATCACAGGAAGACACGTATTTTAAGGCCCCTTAATTAAGGGGTTTTATTATAGAAACTTGTACTTTAACCTAAAGGATAGATTTGCAGGAGGATTTCACCATGGAACCTAAAGTTTTTATTTTCGACCACCCTCTGATTCAGCACAAGATTTCTCTCTTAAGAGATAAAAACACATCTACGAAAGAATTCCGTGAGCTTGTAGGCGAGCTTGCCATGCTGATGGCTTATGAAGTTACGAGAGATCTTCCGCTCAAAGAGGTCGAAATTGAAACACCCATCGCCATCGCAAAGACCAAGGTTCTGGCCGGCAAGAAGATTGCTATCGTGCCGATCCTCCGCGCGGGACTGGGTATGGTCGACGGAATGCTTAATCTGATCCCCATGGCAAAGGTCGGTCATATCGGCCTTTATCGTGATCCCAAGACTCTCGAACCCGTCGAGTACTATTGCAAACTTCCCGAAGACGCGACGGAGAGAGAAGTCATTATTCTTGATCCTATGCTCGCTACCGGCGGATCTGCATCCGCAGCTGTAAGCTTTCTGAAGCAGCGCGGAATTACCCAGATCAAGTTTATGTGCCTGATCGCGGCTCCTCAGGGAATTGAGAGACTTTCGACGGATCATCCCGATGTTCCGATCTTCTGCGCAGCGCGCGATCCGAAGCTGAACGAGCATGCATATATCGTCCCGGGCTTAGGTGATGCCGGCGACAGACTGTTCGGGACCAAATAAAGAAAGCCCCGCCTGACGGCCTTTTCTTTGTGCAGATTTTCGGAATGCGGACATTTGCATACAATATCCGTTTGGCGTAAAATGCATATGAACCAGTGGGTAAAGCCCGGATAACAAGTGTTCCGGGCTTTATTTATCTGAAAGAGAAAGAGAGACAAGATGGGAACTATAGTATTGCTGAATAGCTCAAACTGGTTTCAGGAGTTCCTGACGGCTCTCAAGGAGAAATTCCTTGAGGCTATCCAGATCGGCGATATCGGGGAAGAGATCAGCACGGCTATCCTGCCGAAGAATCAGTACATCCTTTTGGGGAATAAGAATTTTCTGCTGCCCGACGCCGTTCTGGTTACATGGATTGCAGTAGGCATATTGTGTCTTCTTTTCGCGTGGATTGCCAGAAAACGTGACCGCATTCCGTCCGGAAGACAGCTGATCTCCGAATCGCTTGTCAATCTGCTGCTGTCGCTGTGCAAGAACAGCGGGATGACCGATAAGCAGGCGGAGCAGGTGACTCCTTTTGTAGGTACTGTCGGCCTTTTTATCGTCGCCTGCAATCTCGTTACGGTTTTCAAGATACCGCCGCCGGCGAAGAACATAGCTTTTCCCATAGCGCTTGCCTTGACTACGATGGGCTATGTCATTGTGACCGGAATCCGCTTTGTCGGTATCAAGGGATTCTGGGCATCGCTTCTTAATCCGATGCCGGCGATGCTTCCTTTCCGAATCCTCGATTACTTGATTAAGCCCGTATCTCTTTCCCTTCGACTTTTCGGCAATGTGTTCGGCGCATTTATACTGATGGAGTTCATTTCCATCATCATTCCGGCGGGAGTCCCGGGCCTATTCGGACTGTGGTTTGATATCGCCGACGGTATTTTGCAGGCTATTATATTCTCCTATCTGACGATTACATACATCGGGGAGATTATCGAAGGCGCCGAATCGGCACACGAAAATAAGCAGGGACAAATCAGCGGGAAAGCGGCCTGATCGGCACGCTAATTCGGATATATGCCACCAGAAGAATTATCATACTCAGCATACAGGAGGAAACCATATGTCAGCATCCACTTTACTCTATACGGCCTTAAGTGCAGCCGGGACCGTTTCTACAATTGATCCGAAGGGTCTCGCCGGAATCGGCGCCGGACTTGCCATCGGTCTGGGCGCGTGCGGTGCCGCCATCGGTATCGGTATCGCAGCCGGTAAAGCACTTGAATCGGCCGCAAGACAACCGGAGATCTACGGCAAATTGAATACGATGCTTTTGACTTCGATTGTCTTTATGGAATCGATCGCCATTTATGCACTTGTTGTCGCGCTCCTTCTGATTTTTACATTCTGACAGTCGTGCCGCAGTAAAAAGACATCGGGAGAGTCCCTTTCCGATGCGAGAGGTGTCATACATGCTTGAGCCAATTGCACTAAATATGAATCTATTCGACGCTTGCCGGTCTGTTATTCGGTTTGCATCGGAAACGACGGCATCCGTTGCCGGGACAGAACCGAAAACATCGCTTCTGTCTCCGGATCAGTTTGCCGGATATACCGTAGTTGCTATAATTACGATCATCAATCTTCTCATCGCATATTTCATCCTGAAGCACTTTCTTTTCAAGCCGATTATGAAAGTGCTTAACGACAGACGGACTTTTGTTGCGAACGAACTTGATAATGCCGAGAACCGATCCAAAGAAGCACAAAAGCTCTTTGATGAAGCGTCCCTTAAAATTGAAGCCTCCAAAAGCGAAGCCTCGACGATCGTAACGGAAGCCCGCGTTCAGGCCGATAAACAGGCCCGTACGGTTATCAATGCCGCACAGACCGAAGCCAATGTCATAGTCGACCGCGCTTCGGAAGACGCCAAGCGTATGCACAATGCCATGCTTGACCAGATGAGAGACGAAGTCGCGGATCTGGCCGTTTCTATAGCCTCCAAAGTTGTCGGTTCAATCATCGATGATACGCATCAGAAGGACTTGAACGAGCGCATCATGGATGAAACGTTAAAAGCAGAGGTGAAGAAGATTGACTGACAGCAAAGCATTCCGGATTATCCGGATCGTAACCGCCGGCGATATGTCGGACGAGAAGCTGAACACGGTTGCGCAGCGATTTACCGAGCATTTTCATATAACAGACTATTCGGTGGTACATGAGGTAGACAAGGAATTAATCGGCGGTTTTGTAATCTATGCTGCCGGTTATCGATATGACTACAGCGTGAAAGGACAGCTGGCCCGAATCGGACGCCAGCTGAAGAATTCCCGTGCCATTTCCACGCACTTGGATGAGAAGGAACCCGCGGATTCCGAAGCCGAAACGATCCGGAAGTCCATCGATATGGCTCTCAAATCCTTCGATGAGCAACCGATGGCGCTGCAGGGCCAGGACCTTCTGTGGGACAGCGAGACCAGCGGAACCATCCTGCCCGAAACCGATACACCCAGAAGAGTCGTCGACCGTTTGCGCGAGCAGATGGTGAATACATTTATGGACAGCACGACCGTCGAAGAGATCGGGCAGGTTGTGAGTGTCAGTGACGGTGTTGCCGTGGTAAAGGGCATCGATCACTGTCTCAGCAACGAACTCATCATGTTTACCGCAAACATTTTCGGAATCGCCATGAATCTTGAACCGGATCGCGTCGGCGTCGTACTCCTCGGCGAATCCGGTGAAGTAGTGGAAGGGATCATGTGCAAGCGAACGGGCAAGACGGTCAGCATACCGGTCGGAACCGGTCTTCTCGGGAGGGTCGTAGACCCGCTGGGCAATCCGATTGACGGTAAAGGCCAGATACGTTCGAACAAGATCCGTCCGATCGAGTCCCCGGCACCTTCGATTGTCGATCGCTCGCCGGTTAATCGCCCGCTTGAAACCGGTATTACGGCGATCGATGCGATGACCCCGATCGGCAGAGGACAGCGTGAATTGATTATCGGCGACCGCCAAACGGGAAAAACAGCCGTCGCGATCGATACGATCATCAATCAGAAGGGCAAAAATGTCCGTTGTGTCTACGTGGCGATCGGCCAGAAGATGTCAACCATCGTTCAGGTTGTAAATACTTTGGAGAAATACGACGCCCTATCCTATACCGTCATTGTTGCGGCCAGCGCGAGCCAGCCCGCATCCCTGCAATACATAGCACCATATTCCGGATGCGCAATCGCCGAAGAATTTATGTATTCGGATCATTCCGACGTTCTCGTCGTCTATGACGATCTGACCCGGCATGCCCAGGCATACCGTGCGATATCGCTGCTGCTTCGCCGTCCGCCGGGCCGTGAAGCGTATCCCGGTGACGTCTTTTATCTGCACTCGAGACTTCTTGAGCGCGCCGCGAAGCTCGACATTTCGAAAGGCGGCGGATCTATTACCGCGCTTCCGATCATTGAGACGCAGGGCGGGGATATTTCCGCGTACATTCCGACCAACGTAATTTCGATTACGGACGGTCAGATCTACCTCGAATCCGAATTGTTCTTTTCCGGTCAGCGTCCCGCGATCAACGTCGGCCTGTCGGTATCGCGTGTAGGCGGATCCGCGCAGACAAAGGCGATGAAGAAAGTTGCCGGATCTTTGCGTATCAACCTGGCTCAGGCCAGAGAAATGGCCTCCTTCGCGCAGTTCGGCTCGGATCTTGACGAGAATACGCAGCGCCAGCTGAAGCTCGGCATTGTCTTGAACGAGGTCCTGAAGCAGCCGCAGTATGCGCCGCTCGCTATGGAAGACCAGGTACTCATGCTTTTTCTCGCCAATAAAGGTAAACTGACCTTTCTCGAAAAAGAAGACGTTCAGGATTACTTAAGCGAATTCCTGCAGAAGATGCATGTTCTGCACGCGGATGTTATGCAGGAAATTGCCTCCTCCGGAGATTTAACGACCGAAATGCAGGCGCAGATTGAAGATCTTGAGGGCGTTCACCGTGCATCGTATCTGATCGAGCATACAGAATACGCGAAGACGGAGTAAGCCGATATGGAACAACTTTATGACATCAAGAAAAGGATACGAAGCATAAGCGATATTCAGCAGATGACGCATGCTATGGAACTGGTCAGCGCCGCGAAGATGAGAAAGTCAAAGGCGCAGCTGGATCGCGTGTTTCCTTTCTTTTCTCTGTGCGCGGAAAGCATGATCGAGATACAGCGCAGCAACATCGATATTGACAATCCGTACTTTAAGCTAAAACAAAAGAAAAAAGGCGAGACCTGGAAGATCGGTTACTTCATACTGACCGGTGATCAGGGACTTGCAGGAGCATATAACCATAATGTAATCCGGATCGCGGAAGACTACATCAGCAAAAAAGTATTTGACAACGTAGGCAAGGGACTGAAGACCGAATCGACGCTGTATGTTTTCGGAAACGTCGGCCGCGACAAACTGATACATGACGGTTTTCCCGTGGACAAATCTTTCTCGTTCCCGATCGCGTCACCGACCTACTTTGTGGCGAGATCCGCTGCGGATATTATCCGCCACAAATATGTCGAGGGAGAACTGGATCTCGTCTATCTGATCTATACGAAAATGGAATCCGCGATCAATATGAAGTCCATTATTCAGCGTGTTGTACCCGTAAATACCAATGCGCTTGAGTCAATCCTGCCCGTCGGGAGCGGTGAAGCCGGAATGGCAATTGAGAGGGGCGCAAGCCTGACATACCATCCCAATGCGGACGCGGTTTTTGCCTTCTTAATCGACACATACCTGAATGCCATGGTATACGGCGCAATGGTCGAGGCTTATGCCAGCGAACAAACCGCAAGAATGACGGCGATGGACAATGCGACACAGAACGCAGACGATATGCTTAGTGACCTTACGCTAAAAGCCAATCGAGCACGTCAGGCGAGGATTACCAACGAACTTATCGAAATTGTTAACGGCGCAAATCAGATTCAGCAATAGGATTTGACGCGAAAGGCGGATAAAGATGGCTATAGGATATGTAGTTCAAATCATCGGACCGGTTATCGACTGCCGGTTTCCGGATAATGAAGTACCGATGATCAATGACGCAGTCAAGATTCGGTTCGGCAGCGGATGGATAACAGCGGAAGTCCTGCAGCAGCGCGGCAGCGGAATCGTTCGATGTGTTTCTTTCGAACCGACCGAAGGCCTGGCCCGCGGCGCCGAAACCGAATCAACGGGAGCTCCCGTCATGGTGCCGGTAGGCGAACGTATCACGGGGCGACTTTTTAACGCGCTCGGACAGCCGATTGACGGCCGCGGACCGGCCGATGCCGATACAGTCTGGCCGATTCACAGACCTGCGCCGTCTTATACCGATCAGTATCCCTCGGAAACGATGCTGGAAACGGGTATCAAAGTAATCGATCTGCTCGTCCCGTTCAGCCGCGGCGGTAAAATCGGTCTTTTCGGAGGCGCAGGTGTCGGAAAAACCGTTCTGATCCTGGAGCTGATTCGGAATATTGCGTCCGAACACGGCGGCCTTTCGGTGTTTACCGGTGTCGGCGAGCGTTCCCGTGAAGGCAATGACCTTTGGAACGAGATGAAGGAATCCGGTGTTATCAACAAGACGGTCATGGTCTTCGGACAGATGAATGAGACCTCCGGAGCACGTATGCGCGCTCCGCTTACCGGTCTTACCATGGCGGAGTATTTTCGCGATGTCATGAAGAAGGACACGCTCCTTTTTATTGACAATATCTATCGATTCGTACAGGCAGGGTCGGAAGTCTCGGCCCTTCTGGGCCGTATTCCTTCCGCTGTCGGGTATCAGCCTACGCTGGCCAACGAAGTCGGAGCGCTTCAGGAGCGGATTACGTCGACGAAATCCGGATCGATTACATCGATACAGGCCGTTTATGTACCGGCGGATGACCTTACGGATCCGGCCCCCGCGACGACATTCGGTCATCTCGATGCGATAACGGTTCTTTCACGCTCCGTTGTCGAGCTCGGTATCTACCCGGCTGTCGATCCTCTCGAGTCTTCCTCCAGAATTCTGACGGAGAGTATCGTCGGAAAGGATCACTACCACGTAGCCCGTCTGGTACAGGAGACATTGCAGCGCTACAAAGAGCTGCAGGATATTATCGCGATCCTCGGAATGGAAGAACTGAGCGAAAAAGACCGTCAGACGGTCAACCGTGCACGTAAAATCCAGAAATTCCTGTCACAGCCCTTCTTCGTTACCGCCGGTTCGACCGGTTATGAACCCCGTTATGTTCCGATCGAGAAAACCGTCCAGGGCTTCGGAGAAATCATATCCGGCAGTGTAGATCATATTCCCGAACAGTTCTTCTTCATGAAGGGCGATATCAATGACGTTTACAAAGAGTACCGTGATTCCCGGAAATAACTTCCGTATTGTACGGAAGGATTCGGATCCGAATCGGATTTAAGGAAAACAATGCATGAGTGAACTAAGCGAGAATAAACCGGCCGGGAAAACCATGATGCTTGAGGTCGTGACACCGTATTACCACTTTTTCGAGGGAAAAGTGGAACAGGTCGTCTTGTCCGCTCTTGACGGAGAAATCGGTGTCTTACCGGGACGCGCACCTGTCGTTATTGCACTTGCGCCCGGAATTGCCCATATAACCGTTAACGGCGAGAAGCGTCATGCGGTCATGACGGAAGGATATGCCGAAATCGGACCGTTCATGACAATCGTGGTGTGCAACGCCGCCGAATGGCCGGAAGATATTGATGTCGTTAGAGCGTTTCATGCGTTCGAACGTGCGGAAAAAAGATATCATGATCCCGCAACAAGTAAGCAGGAGAAAATATACGCTAGACATTCCATTCGCCGCGCTAAAATGAGACTTAAGCTTATCCGGGAGTTCGGTTCCGAAGCCCAAAAGAAAACCTTGAGCGATCTGAAAACGGCCGGTAATTAACGGGCCGTTCACACCTTTCTTTCATCGATCAGAAATTGAATATTTTGCCTTAAGCCGCTGATTCCTTCTTTATGAAGCGCATATATACGGCTGGCCGATCTTTTTAGCCTGTGCTGAATATCAGACCAGGACAACCTGTCTATGTATCGGGCGACAAGTACGCTGCGCTGCGGTTCCGGAAGTGAAAAAATCCCTCCTTCAATGATTACGAGTTTTCTGTTTTCTGACTTCAGATAATTTCGAAGAAGGACTCTTTCTCTTTCTATCGACTTCTTTTCTTTCTCAAAGGCATCCTGAAAACGAAAATAGACTTGCTCGGGATTCATGGACGGATCTGAGCCCAGGCGCGTGACACCCCGGCTACGCAAGGCAATGGACCGATAGATTTCCTCCTCGTTCTCTTCAAGACTGCGAAGCAAGGACAGCCCTCTTCCAATGTTTATACGGCATTCGTGCAGATGCTCCAGATAGTATAAACTTCGGGAATCGTCGAGCAATTCATCGCAGGAGGAACGAAAGTCTGTTTGCGAATAAAGGTACGAGCCTTCATGGACGGTCGGGGCCAGATTACAGCTGCTTGTTAACATACGGTTATTCTCCGGTATTCATGAATCAGTTCTGACTGAAAATGAATTTCAGTTTGCCAATGGTCAGCGTATCTCCATCTGTCAACGGGTTCTCTTCATGAGAGTAGAGTTTCTGGCTTCCGATAAAGGTGCCTTCGGAGGACCCAAGATCCATAATCAGGTATAGAACGCCGCGCCGGATAATTCGGGCATGACGGTCGGATACGGACGGATCATCGAGGAAAAGATCGCATAGGATCCGGTCGCGGCCGATCAAAAAATCGTCTACCCAGACAACGGAACGCAAGCCCTTTTTCCCGTTCTCTCCCGAAGTCTTTACGATCTGGTTCAGGTAAGCGGGAGGGTGCTCTTTGCATCTTTCCGGCCATGCAGATTCTCCGTTCGTGACTTTCTGTTCCGGGAAATAAATCTCCTTCTTCGTCAGGCCCGGACTCTCAGGTTCTTCCCCGGTGTCGGAAGACACCGGTTTCCCTTTGCCGCCTGTACATATGACCGTCAGGAGAAGCGCAACGGAGAAGAACAGGAGATACCAGCCGCGCAGATTCCGTACGGTTGCCGTCTGATCCGCTCTCATGGACAAGTAGAGGAGAAGGAGTCCAGTAATGACCATAAGAATGGTCTGAGCCGACAGCAGGAAGGCGGCGGGACGGGGCAATGCCCGAACCTTCGTCTTCGGAATAAATGCCATTTTGCTTAGAAGGCCGGTTAGTTCGTTATCCCGTCCGTCTTTCATAAGACATATGATTCGGCTTCGTTCATCGTCGTCTATTACATCGGCAAAAAACGAATCCATGAGCAGCCGTTCAAGTTTCTCTGTGGGAAAGCACATTTCGGCCGCGGGGTCGACTGTATCCCGGAGAACCGGAAGGCAGCACCATAGCAGTTTCTTTGCATCCGGCTCGAAAAACACATACTCCGCGTCGAAAAGAAAATGCCGGGGATCGATGAAATGATCCTGTGCGTCAAGCAAGGCCAGAAGAAAATCCGACACGGCTTTTCTTTTTACCGCGGGTTCCCAGATAAGGTTCTTTGAACAAAGAGATATCTGTTCGCAGCCCGTACAGTCAATGCAGAATTCCTTTTGTCCGAATTGTTCGCGAAGGTACACCGGAAGGACAGACGGAAGGACATGATTCTGCAGTGAATCCATCACATGCAGAACCATATCTCTCTTGCTTTCCAAAGAAAACACGGCAATTCTTCCGAAGGGGCCACGTTCAAATCGCATGCTTTTCACCTGTCAGCTGCTGAGATTTCCGATGACACTTCCGTCGTCGAAAACGTAATTCATGATATCATTCGCATATCCCATCAGAGCCGTGCGAAAAATCAGCGCGAGCGCGACAAGAATAGCAATGATAATGACGATTTCTACCGTGCCCATTCCTTTTGTACTTCTGGTATAATCTGCTCTTTTCATTTGTTCCTCCTTCTTTCTACTGGAATTTATTGAACTCCCGATCCGGCCGAATCGGGTATGAACGGCTATTTGCTGATTTTAAGCGACATAAGAGCGGGCGTAATCGCGACCAGGAGAACGGATATCAGATCCAGCATCATCGGAAGGACCATAGCCAGCGCATCGCGTTCCCTTTTCTTACGGCTGGCATTCCTGCACAGAGACCAACAGGCGTTCGCCTGAAGCGCCAGAAGCTGCAATACCTCGGGACCTCCGGTCATCTCGTATCTTGAAATGAGAAGAAGAGCAGCCTGTGCCTCGGGGATCGGAGTGCGGACGGAGAAGTTCTCGATAACCCTTCCGGCAGAAAGTCCCGAAAGCATCTGTGCTTTCATGATCCGTATCTCATATCCGAGAGTGCTGTTTTCGGGGAAGGCTCCCGCACATGTTTCTATGGCTTTCGGGAGCAAAACGCCTGACTGAAGAAGAGTGACCAGCATGGATAAGAAGAGCGGAATCTCTTCCATGAGCAATTCGCGTCGGCGTGCAACTTTCTGACTGGTCTCATAATGGGTCATGATTATGACGGCAAGAACCACGGGAACAGCGAAGTAAACGGGATAACCTGTGAGAAGAAAGAACACGAGGGAGAGCGGCGAGACAAGAAGCACGAGTGCAAGCATCTTGCTGATTTCCATTTCGTAGAGCTTCTCGGGATCACAGGAAAGTTCGCTGAACCTCTCATATTGTCTGGTCGTATAGCTTTCGGGAAAGAAGCGGGTAATGAATCCGCGGATCTTGCCTGAAACCCGAAGAAACAACCGGTAAGAAGTTCCGGAATCCGAGTTCGCTCCCTTCTGAACTTTGTTGCTGCTTCCGATCAGAGAGAGAAGAAAGCCGCAGGATACGATGGCGATCGAGAAGGCCAGCAGCATGAGCATAATTCCAAGCGGGCTTTTGCCGGCACTGTCCATATAACCGTTTGTAAATGCAGATAATGTGAAGGTAATACCAAACGGCATAAGACAGAGGATAAAAGCCTCCGTGTTTCGACCCGCATTGTTGGCCTCGACTTCACTTGATACCGCCATAAGCTCGGAGAGCATCTGGCAGCTGTTTCTGAGTATGGAAATCACGCCGTTACCCACGACGCGGGTTATAGACAGGGCCTTCATGATCGGCATAAGTTCCATATAATCAAGCCGGCAGCACAATTCGGTCAAGGTATCTGACAGCGGCACATGTGCCGAGAGAGACTTCTCCAGACGTACAAGTGCCTGAGCCATCAGGCAGCGACGGCCGAAGGCCTTCTCAAGAGTCGGACGTGCCGTGATAAAGGAACTTTCGAGCGAATAACCTCCGGAAACCGATGTACAGAGGGACTGAAGCAGCACCTTGCTTTGAGACCGGAGCAGAGCATTCCGCTTGCCGTACAACAGGCGAACCACCGATAAAAAGGGAAAGACGGACAAGGTAAGGGAAAGCACAATGCGGAGAGGCTTGATCGGTAGAAAGGCATTTGACAGAAAGTAAACGGATCCCGCGCAGACCGGATAGATCCATAAGTGGCGAATGAGAAATGCGCGCTTGATTTTTGCCGAGGCGTCCTCGCGCATCCGGTCTTCCGGATTTGTTGATTTATAGGATGCTCGTCTCGTTCCGGATCCATTCTGTTTTTGGTACAAGTCCTTCACCTTCTTCGTAAGTAAATATGGGAATGACCGTAAAATCGTTATCCCGGAGAGGTCCGACGCGGCATATCTCATCGATTCTTCTCTTGCCGTCGGAAGTCCTTGTAATGTGAATCAGGATATCGACACCCATCTCGATTTGGCGGATAACCGCATCGTACGGAAGTGCCGATCCGGCCAATACCATGGTCGCGAGACGTGAGAGCATCTCAATACAGGAATTGGCATGTCCGGTGCATAGGGAACCGGGGTGCCCGGTGTGAAGCGCCTGCAGCATATCCGCCGCTTCGGCTCCGCGAACCTCTCCAACAATGATCCTGGACGGACGCATTCGCAGTGCCGTACGGATCAGATGCCCTATGGTGATCTCTCCGAGACCGTCCGGTCCCGGCAGTCTCGCTTCGAGACGGACAAGGTTCTTGAGTCCCTGAAGCGACAGCTCGGCCGAATCTTCGATCGTAACAACCCGCTCTTCCTTGGGGATGAATGAGGACAGAGTGTTGAGGAAGGTGGTCTTGCCTGAACCGGTTCCGCCGCACAGGAAGATCGTTTTCCTGGAACGGACCGCATCTCTAAGGAAATCGGCCGCAGCTTCGGTAAGAAACCCCTGAGCGATCATCGCATGGATATCAGGCCGTACTCCCGTGAACTTACGTATTGTAAAGATGGGACCGTCCGGTGCAACCGGCGGAAGAACGGCATTTGCTCTTGATCCGTCGGGAAGTCTCAAGTCGGCCACGGGAGAGGACTCGTTGAGCGGACGGTTGGCTCTCGAAAAGAAGTTCGTTATGACACCTTCCAAAGCGGCGGCATCCTTGAATGTCAGGCGGGAAGGAAAGAGTCTCCCGTTCTTTTCGTAAAAAATGTGTGAAGGGCCGTTGACCATGATCTCCGTAATATCGGGGTCATCCATCATCGGCTGCAGAATGTCGAGACGCCGCATGGAATTGAATATGCCGGAAGCCAGCTCGCGCTTCTCGTCGAGCGGCATCTTCATGCTTCTTGTCTCGCTGCTGATGACATCGGCAATAATCTGACGGAATGCATCGTCATCGACATTCCGTTGATCCTGAAGCCTTATTAGAATCAGCAGCGTCAATTGATGCGTCAGTTCTTCGAGGATATCCGTGTGATTGTATTTGTCCCTGAATTCGGTATCGGGATAGTCGGCTGGGCTCATAGAGACATTCTCCCCGAACGGGATACGTATTTCTTGAGACCCGGAGGAAGACATGAGAACAGATCGGAGAGCTCCCATTCGCAGAGAGTATCATCTGATATTCCGTCCGAAGGAACCAGAACATGCAGCTCTCTTGACAGAGGGCAGATCTGCTTCAGGACCTGGAAGGGCAGGGAGTCCACAACTACGATAGCCGCCGATTTCTCCGTATCCGTTTCTACTTCTCTTCTCAGAAGGCTGATCAGCCTAACCAGAACCTCCATACGGCATAAGATGACATCGTCAGAGCGCAGCGGAAGCCCGAAATGATAACAGCCGTCCTTGCCGAGCTGCAGATAATTCAGAAGTTCCGAAGGTTCTAAGTGTTTGCCGTCCAGCTGCAGAAGCAATTCGGAGATGCCGGAGGATATCATACCCTGATCTCCTTTGTCCGTTGACTTAAGCCGGAATGGATTCGTCATACGGATTCCGGGCATCAGATCGAGCCGGATTACACGGTAGCCCGATTCCAACAGAGAATGGATCTCCTTGCCGGCGAATCGCTCCCGTTCCTCGTTGCCGGTAAACGAGATCACCATCTTGAAAGGCTCCAGAAGGGCCTGAATCGTATTAGTTGAAGAGTGGCGGGGCCGTCCCGCTTCGGGCTTCTCCCGAAGCCTCCGCAGATCGGTTCCGAATCCGGAACCGGTATCAGGCGACTCATACCTTAAGTCGGCGGAAGCTTCGCGTATCATTCTCGACAGCTCCGTGCCCGTCAGAAGCCGCCGTCCCTCCGTGCCTGCGGATTGCAGCGGAATCAGATGAGGATGCGTCGAATCGGCGGTGTGCCGAAGCAGGAGATCGGGGTCTGTGCCCATCTCGTCATAGAAGATGATTCCTTCCGCGAGGCAAAGAGATTCGTCGTTCATTATGGCGTCCGGCGTATAGAGGGACACCTTGGAATCCGGGATCAGGTGCATAATCCTTTGAGACATGCTCCTTGACATGACGACATCGGGATCAATAATTGCTATGTGTTCATTCATAACGCATCCGTTCCTTTCCGTTTATTTCTTATGGTCATTGTATTCTCCCCCTGAAGAATGGCCGAAAGATCTTTTCGACAATAAGCGACAAAATCATGCGATATCCGACATTTTCACGTATATCAATCGTTTAAAATGTCACTTGCGTGACTACTTCGTGCATGATATGATACGAATAATTGAATATTGGTTCATCTCTTATCAAGAGTGGCGGAGGGATCTGGCCCTACGAAGCCCGGCAACCGCGGTAATGCAGCGGTGCTAATTCCAGCAGGTGTAACAACCTGGAAGATGAGGCGCGGATTTGTTTTTGAAGCCTTTCCTTTCAGGGAACGGCTTTTTTATTGCGTTTCCGGCATCGGAAGGCAAAGATTTACGGGAGGACAAAATGAGCAACTTAAGACAGGGGAAATGGCTTTTTACATCGGAATCGGTTACGGAAGGACACCCGGATAAGATCTGTGACCAGATCTCGGATTCGGTTCTGGATGCGATTCTGGAGCAGGATCCGGAGGCGCGCGTCGCCTGTGAAACAGCCTGCACGACCGGCATGGTACTTGTTATGGGCGAGATTTCGACAAACGCCTATGTAGATATATCCAGCATCGTGCGTAACACGGTAAAAGAGATCGGTTATGACGGGAAGGACGCCGGCTTTGATTACAAGACCTGCGCCGTACTGACAACACTCGACGAACAGTCTCCGGATATCGCGCAGGGTGTCAACCGGTCTCTCGAATCCAGAGAGGGCACCGATACGGACGCTCTTGATACGGGAGCAGGAGATCAGGGTATGATGTTCGGATATGCCAACAGCGATACAACTGAGCTGATGCCGCTTCCGGTGTCACTGGCTCACCGCTTGACCCAGAGACTCGCTCTTGTGCGCAAGAACAATACGGTTCCTTTCCTGAGACCGGACGGCAAGAGTCAGGTTACCGTAGAATATGACGGAAGCACACCTGTTCGCATCGAGGCGGTTGTCCTTTCGACGCAGCACAGTCCCGAAACCACTCGCAAAGAGCTTGAGGAAGCCGTGCTATCCGAGGTCATACGACCGGTTCTTCCGGCGGAACTGATGGATAAGGATACGAAGATCTTTATCAATCCGACGGGACGCTTTGTCGTCGGCGGACCACAGGGTGACAGCGGCCTTACGGGACGCAAGATCATTGTCGATACATACGGCGGATTTGCACGACACGGCGGCGGAGCGTTCTCCGGCAAAGATCCGACCAAGGTCGACCGGTCGGCTGCCTATGCGGCGCGTTATATCGCCAAGAATATCGTAGCCGCAGGGATCGCCGACGAGTGCGAGATCCAGTTCGCCTATGCGATCGGCGTCGCTCACCCGGTATCGATCATGGTCGATTCCTTCGGTACGGGGAAGATTTCCGACGAGAAGATTACGGAACTGGTAAGGACACATTTTGACCTGCGTCCCGCGGCCATTATCCGCGATCTTGATCTTCGCCGCCCGATCTACAAGAAGACGGCAGCATACGGGCATTTCGGCCGCGCCGATGTTCTTTTCCCATGGGAAAAGACCGACAAAGCAGCCATTCTTCGGGCTGACGCGGGACTGTAAGAGCGCATAAGGATCCACAAGGATTCACAAGGATTTAAAGGATAGAAACAGGTGGGAAAAGAAGCGAAGGGACGACCGGCACGTCCGGCAAGTCAGGTTCCAGGCGGTCAGCAGATTCCGATGAATCTGGCGGAGCCGTCCGCTTCTTTTCAGGCCATATGCGAGAATATTATTTTTCGAAACGAAGAGAACGGCTACACGGTTGCCGTGTTTTCGAGATTGGATCCGGATGCGGAAGAGACCGAAAAGGAAGCGGCCGTATCCGGTGTGAAGAAGCCTTCCGAGAGCTTCACCGGCGTCGGCAGCATGCCATTTCTTGAGGTCGGTGATTTTCTTTTACTCACGGGAAAATGGGCGACGCACAGTTCGTACGGCCGGCAATTTCAGGTGCAGAGCAGCACGCAGGTGACCTTGCACACCCCGCAGACTATTCTTAAATATCTTTCTTCGGGGGTCATTCACGGAATCGGCCCGAAGCTTGCGGAAAGGATCGTATCCGCTTTCGGAGCCGATACGCTTGCCGTCATGCGCGAAAAGCCGGAGAGACTCTCTAAGATTCGCGGCATCACCAAGGACCGGGCCCGCGAAATCTCCGCGCAGATGATCGAAAAAGGGGACTTCCAGGAATTGTCCCTTCTTCTGAATCCTTTCGGCATCGGGACGGGACGTATCCTCAGCATCTACAAACGCTACGGTTCATCCTCTCTTTATATTGTAAAGAACAATCCGTACCGGCTGGCAGAAGAAGTTTCCGGCATCGGATTTCGGACAGCGGACCGTCTTGCCGCGCAATTCGGGTGCGATCCGAATTCACCTTTTCGAATCGGCAGTGCGGTTCTCCACTGTATATCCGAGTCGGAGGGTGACGGCAATACATATATCCGGTTACCGGAACTTATGGCAAGAACAAAAGAGATCTTAGGATCAACGGACGAAGTCTCGTTGCAAGGCGAACCGGACGAACCGGAAGACTTTGCTGTTCGCGCCGATAGAAATGCCGCACCGCCTGATGCCTCGCGTTCCTTTCCGACCGAGGGGCTGGTCCGTCTGATCACGGAACAGAAAATCATGGCATACCGCGTCGACGAAGCGGGCAATTTCTCGCTGGCCGGTCCCGATGACCTGTCGGACGACGTTCGCATCGCTTTTCCCAAATCCCTCGAAACCGAGATCGCTGCCGCCAAAATTATTGCCGGAATGGCGGGGAAAGCCCCCGTGAATGCCGATTTTCGCGCGGTCGAAGAAAAAATTGCCAACTCCGAAGCCGAGATGGGGATCGAGCTTGCGCCCGAGCAGAGAAAAGCTGTTTTGTACGCTTCAAATGCTTACGTCTCCATCATCACGGGAGGCCCCGGCACCGGCAAAACGACCATCATCCGTGTGCTTACCGATTATTTCAAATCCGAGAACCGGAAGGCCGTTCTCTGTGCGCCGACGGGACGTGCGGCCAAGAGAATGTCGGAGGCGTCGGGCATTCCCGCGCGGACGATACACCGGCTGCTCGAAATTGAGAGAGGCACCGCGGACAATTCCGTTCTGATTTTCAAGAGGAATGAAGAGAATCCCATCGAGGCGGACGCCGTAATAGTCGACGAGACCAGTATGCTCGATTCGTTTCTATTCCTGTGCCTGATACGGGCGATCGGCCCGGACACGCAGCTCATACTCGTAGGCGACAGCGATCAGCTGCCGTCGGTCGGAATGGGCAATGTCCTTTTCGATCTGATCCGTTCGGGGACCGTTCACGCCGAGAAACTGACGCAGATTTACCGGCAGGCCGCGCTGAGCCGGATCGTGCAGAGTGCGCACCGGGTTCTTCTGGGACACCCGATTCTGTTCAATCAGGAACTCGACAGCGATTGCATGCTCATTTCGATGAGTTCCGGTGCGGATATCGCGAACGCCGTCGTGCGCCTTGTTTCGCAGGTCCTGCCCAATGTGTACGGAATCGACGTGATGCGGGACGTGGCTGTGCTTTGTCCTTCGCGAAAAGGACCGGCCGGGATCACAGCTCTCAATGAACAGCTTCAGGCCGCCGTCGGTCACACGGGCGAGGCGCATATCGCGGCGCACGGCGTAACCTTCCGCCTGATGGATAAGGTGATGCAGACCAGGAACAATTACGAGCTCGAATATGTGAATCCGGACGGCACCAAGGGAACCGGCGTTTTTAACGGGGAGCTTGGGCTGATAAGGAGAATTGACAGGGAAGCGGATACGATGACGGTCGAGACGGACGACGGGCGTACGGTCAAGTATGAGCGCGTCCATATGGACGATCTGGATCTTGCCTTTGCGGTGACGGTTCACAAGAGCCAGGGAAGCGAATACCCGGTCGTCATTCTGGCCGTACCGCCAGCGTCTTCCATGCTAAATAACCGCAATCTCCTGTACACGGCGATCACACGGGCTAAGAAACGGCTCTTTATCGTATCCTCGAAAGGAATTCTTGAGAGAATGATTCACAGCAATTCGCAGGGCGAAAGGCTGACCTCGCTATGTGATTTTCTTAGGATCTATACGGGAAAAGAGGAGGCTAAGTGATGGCTGGAAACACGTGGCTGAACTTTCCGCAATCCCCGATACGACCGTATATCCGGCTTATCGAGGACGCGCTTTTTCCGCCGGTCTGCGTATTCTGCGGCAGGATTCTTCCGAAAGAGTCCGACGAATCCGCGGCCTTTTTCGCGGAGGAGTTGCGTGTATGCAGATGGTGTCTGGCCGTGCTTCCCTTAAGACCGCCTTCCGACCGGCGGCATCCATGCCTCTCGAATCCATATTCTTCCGATCCGATTCCCGGATTTCAAGTTGTTGTGCCTTTTCGCTACGAGGAGCCGGTCGTCACGGCGCTTCGTGCCATCAAGTTTCACGATGCGCCGTACCTCGCAAGAACGCTGTCCTTTTTCATGATGGAGGCGATCCGTGAAGAATGCGGCGAATTTGACGCCGTGATACCGATACCGCTCTCTTCGGAGAGGCTTAAGAAGCGCGGTTACAATCAGGCGGCTCTTCTGGCGGAGCCCCTGGCCCGCGCGATGAATCTTCCTTGTCCGAACGATTTTCTTGTGCGGACGAGAAACACAGGACAGCAGAGCAGCTATAGAGATCCGAATCTCCGATGCGAGAATGTGCGGGATGCCTTCATGGTGCCGGAGTCCGTCGATGTCGAGGGACTGTCGATTCTTCTCCTGGACGACGTGACGACGACGGGAAGTACTTTGCACGAAGCGGCGCTGACGCTTTACCGAAGCGGAGCGAGGCATGTTGCGGGAATCGCGGCCGCGTCGGGCCGTACCGATGAGCGGGTGAAACGCGCCGTATAGACCCGGCGGCTATGAGACTCCCGATCAAACCGCAAACGGCCGTTTCTGACGGTTTCCTTCAAACTCCCGCTTTCTTTTTTGATTTTGGTTGAGAGAACGAAAACGTATTGGTATAATGTAGTTGCCTGGTATGCCCGAGACTCACGTTTTTGAACCTTCATGACTGAAAAGGGAATCCGCGTCGGAGCAGAGCGGATCAAGCCTTAGTTGACTCTTCGGAGCGATGATTAGGAAGATCCTAGACTGCCGCAGGGTACCCACCTGGCGATCGCTGGGTGTCAAAAAGTGGGAATCGGCATCTCAGGTTTTTGTCTTATTGAAAGTAAGGATAGGCGGGTACATGGGGCTTATACATGATGCGAAGCAGATAGCCAGACGCGATCCGGCTGCACGGGGTGTTCTCGGCGTAATATTGCTGTATCCCGGTTTTCATGCGTTGATTTTTCACAAAGTCAGCCATTTTTTTTATGCTCACAAACTCTATTCTCTGGCTCGCTGGAATTCACAATGCGCCCGGTTCTGGACCGGCATTGAGATTCATCCGGGGGCAAAGATCGGTTCGGGTCTTTTTATCGATCACGGTATGGGTATCGTAATCGGAGAGACGGCCGAAATCGGTGATAATTGTACGATCTACCACGGCGTAACGCTCGGCGGAACCGGCCACAGCAAGGGTCATAAACGCCATCCGACGATCGGAAGCAACGTTCTGATCGGAGCCGGCGCCAAGCTCTTAGGCCCCTTTAAGGTCGGTGACAACGTGATGGTCGGCGCCAATGCGGTCGTGCTTTCCGAAGTTCCGAAGGGGGCCACGGTCGTAGGCATTCCCGCTAAGATCGTACGAATCGAGGGCAAGCCCGTAAGCCATGCCGAAGATCTCGACCATGCGTCTACCGCGGATCCGGTCGAGCAGGAGCTTTGTCGACTCTTGCATCGAGTTTTAGCTCTCGAAAAAAAGCTGGATGTCGTACCGGATGACAAGCACCGGCTTGTACACTGCGAAAAGGTCGAGACAACGTCCTGCAGCGGTGATTCAACTAAGGAATAATCTCTTTAAGCCGCACGGCTTAAGGATTTTGCTGGGAGGCAATATGAAAATATACAACACCATGACAAAGTATAAGGAAGAATTTGTGCCGCTCGAGCCCGGAAAGGTCAAGATGTACGCATGCGGTCCGACCGTGTACAACTATTTTCATCTCGGGAATGCGCGTCCTTTTATCACGTTTGACACCATGCGCCGCTATCTCGAATACAGAGGATATCAGGTGGAGTTCTGCCAGAATTTTACCGACATAGACGACAGGATGATCGACAGCGCGAACAAGGAAGGCATTACGGTACGGGAACTGGCCGACCGGTATATCGCCGAGTATTACGTCGACGCCGACAAGCTGAATGTACTTCGCCCGACCTATCAGCCTCGTGCCACCGAAACCATCGACGCGATCATCGATATGATCCGTCTCCTTATGGAAAACGGCTATGCATACGAACTCGAAGACGGTGTCTATTACGACGTCGCGAAGTTCGAGAACTACGGCTGCCTTTCCCACTACAATATCGACGAGCTGAGGGAAGGCGCGAGCGACCGCGTGATGCAGAGCGATGTGAAGCAGAACTCGATCGATTTTGTCCTCTGGAAAAAGAAGAAGCCGGGCGAGCCCGCGTGGGATTCTCCGTGGGGCGAAGGCCGTCCGGGCTGGCATATCGAGTGCTCCGCGATGATCAAGAAGTATCTCGGCGAGACGATCGACATTCACGGCGGTGGGCAGGATCTGATTTTCCCGCATCATGAGAACGAGATCGCACAGAGCGAGGCCGCGAACGGCGTACCGTTCGTTCACTATTGGATGCACAACGGATTCATCAATGTCGATAACGAGAAGATGAGCAAATCCGTCGGCAACTTCTTCACCGTACGGGATATAGTGAAGGATTACAGCTATGACGTCATCCGTTTCTTCATCCTGACGGGACATTACCGTATGCCGATCAACTTCTCCGCCGACCTCCTGCAGGCTGCAGCGAACGGACTCGAGCGCATTACGAACGCCGTCACAAACATCCGGTTTGTCGGAGTGAGCAAGGACCGCGTCATCGATACCGTCGACGAAGCAGCGGTCTCGACGCTCGAAAAGGCACTTACCGACGCACGTACAGACTTCGTTTCCGCGATGGATGACGACCTGAATACTGCGGATGCGATCACGGCTGTTTTCGAGCTTGTGCGCGCGGCCAATACGGCATGCACCGAGGCCGTCCCTTCCGATATCCTTCTCAAGGCAGCCGATCTGATTCTGGAGCTTTCCGGAGTTCTCGGCGTCCGTGTCGAGGGCAAGGAAGATGCGATTCCGAAGGAAGTTACGGATCTTGTCACGAAGAGAGCCGAAGCCAAGAAGGCGAAGGATTTCGCCCTGGCCGATCAGATCCGAAATCAGATCACGGAGCTCGGGTTCCAGGTGAAGGACACGGCGCAGGGACCGCAGGTCACCCGCATATGATCATACCGGTTCTGAACGGAGATATCCGGGAGGTATCGCCTTCCGTCCTGGCCTATATCGGAGACGCGGTCTTTGAGCTTTATGTCAGACTTCATGTCGCCGCAAGAGTCAGCGCCAAATCGGGAGCACTTCACAAGCAGGTCATCACATTCGTAAAGGCGAAGGCGCAGGCCGATGCCATACGGTATTTGTCGACCGAGCTGACAGAGGACGAAGCTTCTGTTTTTAGAAGAGCCAAGAACAGCAACCCCGGCAGCATGGCCAAGAACGCCAGCCCTGCCGATTATAAGTATGCAACGGGTCTCGAAGCGGTCGTCGGATATCTATATCTGACCGATCAGAAAGACCGGCTGGAGTTTATGCTGCAGAAAATTCTGATGACCGAAACCGGCATCGAAAAAGGGGATATAGATGTATACGGATCCAAAGAATAAGAAGTATTTCAAGGCCGGCGGTCCCGGAGAGAACAGGAAAGACACACGCCCGGCGAACCGCGCTGGAGAGGATAAACCGCGACGGGATTCGCGCGGCTTCTCACAAGAGAAAAGAGACGATACTCGTCCCGTGAACCGCGCTGGAGAGGATAAACCGCGACGCGATTCGCGCGGCTTCTCACAAGAGAGAAAAGATGACACACGCCCGGCGAGCCGCGGTTCCCAGGTAAGACCGCGCCGCGAAGCGTTCACGCCATCCCGCGATGAAGACAAGGGCGGCCGCGAGCCTGCATCCGAGCAAGCCGCTGACAAAGAGCGGATTCCTTCAGACGACCGTCTCGAAGGCCGAAACCCCGTTCTGGAAGCGCTTCGGGCCGGAAGAACCATCAATAAACTATGGGTCGTCAAACCGGAAGGTGGAAGAATCGATCCGACGATGGCCCGTATTGTCGCAATGGCCCGCGATAAAGGCGTTTATTATACCGAGGTGCCGAGAATTACGCTCGACCAGATGTCTGAGACACACAACCATCAGGGCGTGATCGCGCAGTGCGCGAGCCATGACTATATGGAGATTGAAGAAATCATCCGTCTCGCGGCAGAAAAAGGCGAAGCACCGTTCCTACTGATGCTCGACGAGCTGAAGGATGCCTACAATCTGGGCTCGATCCTCCGAATCGCCGACGCGGCGGGTGTTCACGGCGTTATCATTCCGAAGCATCGTTCCATCGGGCTCGACTCGATGGTCGCAAAGGCGTCTGCCGGTGCGATCGAATATGTTCCGGTCGCCCGTGTGACCAACCTTTCCCAGACGATCACGTCGCTTAAGGAGCAGGGCTTCTGGGTGGCGGGAACCGATGCCGAAGGCACCGTTCCGTATGACAAGGCGGATTACAAAGGTCCGCTTCTGATCGTAATCGGAAGCGAAGGCGAGGGCATGGCCAAGAACATTCGCGAAAAGTGCGATTTCCTACTGTCGATCCCGATGTCGGGTCATGTAAACAGCCTGAACGCGGCTGTCGCGGCGGGAATCGTCGTTTTCACGGCAAAGCGCAAAAGATCGTAATCCAAAGCGTGCAGATAGAAGGAGTGGACATGAATTGTCTGAACCGATTCAGACATAATACGGATAAGAGACAGAGAAGATGCGATATCTTTCCGCATCCTTTTGCCGTTCGAAAAGCAATACCGGCAATTCTTCTGGCGTCAACCATATTTCTTGGCGCCTGTGATTTGCCGTGGGCCACTGAATCTTCCGCGGCATCCTCGGCTTCGTATTCCATTCAGGTTACCGACAAGAATCTGGATCGTCAGTCCTTGACGCGCGAACTTGTGTCCTGCGTGACCGATAACGACAAGATTGAGTATGTCTATAATCTGATTCCCACGGGTCAACTCGACGGCATGTCCTTTTCGACATTCGACGCGTACATACGCGCACTCTCGCGAATGATACCATCGGACTTCGAGGTGATCTCCTTCCGCTTTCTTTCGGACAGCGAGAGAACGGACAAAATCGACAGCATCCGCACCTACGCGGGTGAATTCGACACGCTTCTTCAAGATACTTATCCGGTCGAACTGATCTATAAGGACGAGATGGATACCGATCAGCCGATTTACCTCTATATCCAGGAAGACGCGGGCGGTACGCCATATCTTTCGAGTCAATGGGTAAGCGGCTGCATGCAGATATACGACGTCGCTGCGCTCTATTTTCAGGCGCTCCAGGAACAGAAAACACAGGCCGTAGAGGAACTTCTGCGAGACGGTCAGGTTCCCGAAGACGGGCTTTTGTCTTCGCAGGTCATCGATTACAAGACCAAAGAACTGACGGAGTACTACCGCATTAAGGTACAGTCCGACTATGCCGATTATCGGATACTGGTCTTCAATCTGGGGCAGTTCATTTTCCTGCAGCCGGAAGTACTCGATGCCAATTCGCAGGAATATCAGACGCGTTCGGTCCGATTTGTCAGAAGCGTCACAGGCGGGGTATCAATCAGGGACAGCGTCAACAAGGACCTTGAGTCGCAGTGTCTGTATCTTTATCATTTGGGAAAAAAGACGATCAAGATCGGTGACCGCGCCGACTCAAAACAGTTCGGCGAATTGTTCGGCGACCCGATCATGATCGCGCGTCTGCCCGCAGCGGACACGACCCTGAACCCGACAGCCGACAAGGAGATCTCCATCTATTATTCGTCGGCGACGGTTACGGTACTCGGGAGTCTATATGACGATGACACATGGGACGGACGAATCGTAAGAATCCGTCTTCGTACGACCGATCAGGACTATTCGCTCGGCACGTCAATACTGGCAGGAATGACAAGAGACGATCTGCTGATGCTGTATCCTTTTGCCGATCAGACCGATTATGTTCTGGAAACCACGATCGACGAGCAGCGGTACGAGATGACCTTCACATTTGCAGACGATGCGGCCAGGACAATCACCGGCGTAAAGCTCGAAATGACAGGCTGAAAGGAACTCGGGAGGACAGCCGGCTTGGATCAGTCAAGTCCTAAGATACGCCTCTTCAGATTATGAATTTCATATTCGGAAAGCCCGATCTCTTCAAGATAATACTCGGCCTTGCCTTCATAGCTGTTGTCCAGATAATCCAGAAGAAGCTCCATATTCTCCGCGTCCGACTTCAATATATGCCGCATGTGAGAGGGGAGCGCCGTAATTCTCGGGTCGACAAGCGGCTTAATATAGTCATAAGTGACGGAATAATTCTCGACAATATCGCTGCGGCTTACCCTGACCAGGAGGAGGAGCAGCGCCGCAATGATGCCGGTTCGGTCTTTTCCGTGCGTACAATGGAAAAGAATGGCACCGTCCGGGGCCGTGAGCATTTCGCGAAAAATCTGTGAAAACTGGATCTGCCGCGTCTCCAGAAGATGAATATAGAGAGTACCCAGACAGCCATCGATGGCGATCTGAACCGTCGCGTCATCCGCCTGATCGGGATCCGACTCGAAAAGCGGAATGTTGCGGTAGAGAATCGAAGGAAGATTCAGAAATGGTGTGGCATGTCTCTCGATTTCCTCCGCCGTACGCAGATCAATCACGGTGCCGACCGGATAGTGAATCAGCTCGTCCAAATCAAAGTCATTCAAATAAGAAGGATCGTCGGAACGTATGAATTTATGGTAAGCGGTACAGCCTCCGATCGCCGATCGAAGACCGCCGAGATCGCGGGCGTTGTGAAGATTCTTAAGAACAAGACGGTTGGATGTGCGCTCGGTTAACATGAATCGTATCTCTCCTCCGGTATCTGACTTAACGATACCACATAATCAGTTAACATAGAAAGACAGAACATGAACATTCCGTCAAGACGGGAAGGGCCCCTGATTAAGCAATTTGTCCGATCCTGCAAATATTCCCGACTTTTTTCGAAAAGACGCCGGAAGTCATTGACAAGGTACCGCATGTGGGCTAAAATGTAACTCGCTGTTGAAGCCAGACTTCATAAAGCACATGCGCCCGTAGCTCAACTGGATAGAGCGTCTGACTACGGATCAGAAGGTTGTGGATTCGACCTCTGCCGGGCGCGCCAAATAAAGAGCCCCGAAAGTTTAATGCTTTCGGGGTTCTTTTTTCGGTGATATCAAGGGCGTTAACCTGTCATGACACACATTTCGGCAATTATTTTCGAGATAATGCACCGGGAAATCAGAGTATATTATTGACAAAACAACTGGAGACATTATTATAAAAAATAGTTGATAAAAACGTTTCGCGCTACGGCATACGACAGTTTTACCTTCAACAGCGACGGCACAGGGTATGTGATTGATACGCATAACAAGATAGAATTAACCTATACGATATCCGACGGCGAAATTCATCTTGAATTTGAATTTGGCAACGATTTGTACAACGATCTCGGAAATACGATTATACCGAATTACACTTTTTCCCAGAAGGGAAACAGTATCTTTATAGCTAAACAGGAATACGTTCTGCAGAAGTAAAAGGATTATGCATTCCTTACTAAGAAAGCATGAAACCCGGTAGTGTTATGCGCCGGGTTTTTTATGACTTACGGTGAGTGAATGCACAGGCACTGATGATTTAAATTCAGGATTTATTTCGTACTCCTTTCCTGTATTTTCAGAATATATTAGCAATCTGATCTGGTATTCCTTGGAAGCTTCTCTGCGGACAAGATCTTTTTTCGACACGACGTCCGATGTCCAATCTTTCCTTTACTGTGTACTTCATTGTTACTTTCCTGTTCGTTGACCCGTGATCGTGATGTCCAACAATAAATTCCATCTGTCTAAACTACAAAATTATTGTGTCTAATTTCTATCTCTCCGTGTCCGTTTTTACTTGCCACGGCACGTATGGACCGGATTACACACCAAAATGGGAAATAGCTTGACCCGTACGAAACAGGTCATGCGGTGCTTTTTAGTACGCACATACGAAACCACGTCTGGAGATCCATTTCGTATGTGCATTTCGTTCAAGAGGAGACATAAGGAAGGCCGGCGCACATACGAAACCACGTCTGGAAGCCCATTTCGTATGTGCATTTCGTTCCAGAGAGGACATAAGGAGGGCCGGCGCACATACGAAACCACGTCTGGAAGCCCATTTCGTATGTGCATTTCGTTCCAGAGAAGACATAAGGAGGGCCGGCGCACATACGAAACCACGTCTGGAAGCCCATTTCGTATGTGCATTCCCGAAACTGAGAAGCATTGCGCTAGAGCAGTTGACAGCGATAAAGGCAGCATAGTCAAGACTGACATTATGTAGGTTTTTGAATTTACACACAAATTTGGACTTGACCAATTGGTGTGTAATTTCCGCAACCGCGGGTACTTCAATAGAGATGGATTACACACCAAAATGGGAAAAAGCTCGATTCGGTGTGTAATTTCCGCAGCAACGCCAACTCAAGGAGAGATGGATTACACACCAAAATGAGAAAAAGCTTGAATTGGTGTGTAATTTCCAGCGATCCCTTTGACGTTTACTATCTTCGGTTTACTGTATATCGAGACGAATTCTCACAACATAAATTATTGCTATAATTGCCGATAAAATATACCGGAAAAGAAGAGATACCTATTGACATAGCAATTGACAGATATCATTATAAAAAATATGTGATGTTTTTTTATGATGTGGGGGGCCTATATGTATCGTCATGGGTTGGGTGTCAGGATTTTTTCCGTTGTTCTCGCTGCTCTATTTACAATCAATTCCGGATTTGGATCCTTTCTGGATAAACCCCGGAAACCGGATCCTGCGCCTCAGATTGAGGTTAAATCCGTCGAGAGTGTCAACGGGAATACAAGGCAGCTGAAGGTTCAGTTCAATACCGCTGTCCGTTTCACCGACAACGATCCGGCGACTCACATATATGCATCCGGTTCAGATAAAGCCAAAGATATCACGGAAGGGGTCAAACTCCTTAGTGGAACCAGCGGATGCAGCGCGATTGATCCTACGTATTATTATGGCAATGTTTATGCATCAACGTATCTTCTGACTTTCCAGAAAGACATTCCTCAGAACGGTTATCTATGCCTTGTCGAGAATACCGCGACAGGCGCACATTCGAATCTCAATTTTATTGCCTCCACCGATGGCGGAGCTTTGAATTCGAAGAATAACAAGAAGAAGCAGGTTGCAGCAACGGAATACAGAATACCGGAAACGCTTCTCGGTGCTTCGGTTGTCTCTCCGACGCAGGCGGTGCTTTTTTTCAATTATCCGGCCGAATTCATCGTGAAAAACATTGCCTCTTACATTTCAGCGGACAATTCGACGCTGGCGGCTCCGCAGACATTTACCGTCTCCGTGCGTGCGATCACTTGTGAAAAGATTGGCGATTCCAAATATCTTGTTACATTTGCAGGTGCTATTCCGGATTCGGGTGTTATAAAGATCAAGGACAGCCAGGGCAAGAACAGCAAACCCAAAAAAGCAGGAGACACCTCTGCGCTGAACCTCGTTCATGCAGCGGATGGCGGAAGCAAGTTGCGCTCCACATTCAACTACGGCGGCTTCAATTATGCCGGAGTCTCTTTTACCAATTCATATATAGCGAATCCGACGGTCCAATATATAGATGAAAACACCGCGCGAATTACTTTTCCGAGCGCGGTACGCTTCCTCGGCGAAAATCCGGAGAAGAGCGTATTCGTATCCGATTACGGCATGGACGGCGTCGATCCTGGAAAAGCGTGGGCGATCGGTGTATCCTCCATAATTCCGGTCGACGGTTCTATGGAATCCGGCGCGAAAACATATGACATTACATTTACACAGAGAATCACGCTGGACAGCCGCATCTTTTTCACCGGCGTCTTATCTGAAACAGGCAACAACTTGAAAGCATCCCTGATCACATCTGACGGGAAGTCTCTGTATGCCGAGCTGCAATATGAAGACAAGCGTAGCCAGACGATCGGAATGGCTGCGATCGATTATCAGACGCCGAACATTGAGATGACGCCCGTACCGGAAGAGATCGAAGTACCTGACGCCGAGACAACTGAGGTCCTTTACCAGACGTCTTTCCTGAAGGCGGAAGTAATCAGTGCCGGTAACCGTCTTGTCAGACTGACCTTTTCAAATCCGGTTGCTCTCGGATCGGAGATTTATGCGACAGGCGGGTCCGGCGACAATGCCTGGACGGCAGCACTCGACACCAGTTTTGCGCCGCAGTATGAGAATGCCACGATCGTTAACGGAATTACGTATGCAAGCAGCGTTGTTGTGCGCATGTCATCACTTCGCCTGAACAATTCTCCCAAGAGCATTTACAATGGAAATGTATTGCCGTCGGACGGCACTATTCTCATTTCCTCGCCGTCTGCGATTGATCAATCGGCCCTGTCCGTCAAACCGAACCTGCAGAATGGCGGGTACAACTTTGCTTCCTGCCAATACAGCATGCTTTCCTACGTCTCGATCACCAATGTGGAAGCGATCAGCAAGACGACAGCCCGGATCACTTTCAGCGAACCCGTCATATTCCAGACAAGTACGCCCGAAAAGTTTATCCATATCATAAAGAGCGTCCTTCCGAGTGTGAACGAAGTCGATTGTATTCAGGTAACACCGGTCGACGGAACCATGGCCGGCGGCTCCACTTCCTACGACATTACATATGCCTCGGAAATCGTCATGCCGATCCGGATCCGGCTTGTCGAGGATACCGGTCTACTGGCAAGCGACGGAGATTCCTATGCAATCGGAGGTCTTGTGAGAGGCGTATCCGGTTCTCCGGTCCTGTCAACCAATCAGGCAAACGGTTTTGACGAAGCCAATATGGCCTATACGGCCTATTACCGGACAACTCCGACACCGACACCTACGACGACACCAACCGTCACGCCGACTGTTATACCGACACCTACACAAATCCCGACTCCTACCGATACGCCTACTCCGACGGCGGTTCCGACCGACGTGCCGACACCGACCGCTACTCCGGTTCCGACCGATGTACCTACTACAACTCCAACACCGACCGATATACCGACGCCGACGGATATTCCTACACCGACTGCAGAACCTACTCCGACGGATATTCCCACACCGACTGCGGAACCCACTCCAACGGACATTCCTACACCGACCCCGACGGTTACGCCTATTCCGGTCGCAAGCTTTGATCTGCAGCTCGTCTCAACCTCGAAAAACGGCATTGCTTTTTCCTGGCAAGCCACCTCGGATTATGGCGTGATAACCGCTTATGATATTTACCGGGACGGCGTATTTCTTGTTTCTACTGCCGATTCCTCTTACACGGACACCGGACTAGTACCCGGAACGACCTATGCCTATTCCGTACTTGCCAAAGATGGAGCCGGTAATGTACTTGCCGCAAGCAACAGTTTCACGGCCAAAACGCTGCTGGACGGCAATTCGATCCTTTCATTTTCTGTCTCCGGCGTAACGGCAACGATCGATGAGAACACACGAACGATCTCCATACAATTGCCGTACGGCACGGATGTATCATCACTTGCCGCTTCCTTTGCGTTGTCTGAAGGTGCAACGGTGAACGTTGGAGGCAGCGCACAAATCAGCGGCGAAACACCAAATGATTTCCGGAATCCCATCACCTGTACGGTCCTTGCGGAATGCGGAGAGAGCAAAGAGTATACGATTGTCGTCACAACTGCCCCGGATATAACAGCACCGGGCATTCTTCTGCAGAGTTCTACAACTTGGGGACAGACGAATGAGATCAGCGTGGGAGTGTCCGATCAGGAATCCGGCGTCAGTGTGCTCAAATGGGCTTACGGCGATCTTCCGGCTTCGTATTTCGCTTCTTCCGGATCGGCCTTTACCGGAGACAAGATTCTGGTTACCCAGAACGGCGTGTATACCATTTACGCGCGGGACAATGCCGGAAACGAATCCGTAACCACGGTTGTTGTGGCTTTTGTCGATACCGAATCTCCGAGCACACCCCTGAATCTGACCAATACGGCCAAAACTTCGGATTCCGTCTCTGTTCAATTTGATCCTTCAGTCGATAACACGGCTGTAAAAGAATATCGGATCTACAGAAACGGCGAGCTGGTCGGAACGACCACCGGCACGACGTTTACGGATACCGGTCTGACGGCCGGAACAGCATACACATACACGGTCATCGCAGTCGATGTGGCCGGAAACCTTTCGCAGCTGAGTCTGGAACTTCGAGTTGTCACGACTCTTAATGGGCCGGTAAATGTGAAGGCAGAGCCTTCTGCGACGAATGTCCATTATTCCTGGGACAGTGTTCCGAATGCCGTAACCTATGACATTGAAATCGACGGTGTTCTGATTACGGGACTTACCGTAAACGAGCTGATTCAAGCAATCGCGCAGCCTCATGCCGACATCAGCTACCGCGTCCGCGCCAACACGACCGATGCGGTAGGTGAGTGGACTGATCTGCAGACGGTTGTTTGCGCGCATATTGTAGGCGGCGTACTGGGCGGAGACACGACATGGGAGAACACAGGCGCGCCCTATTATGTGACGAGTGATTTCACGGTGCCCGAAAACGTGACGCTTACGATCAAAGCAGGTGTCGTGATCCTTCTGGATCCGGGTGTGAAATTCAACGTTTACGGAAACGTGAATGTACTCGGAGAAACCGGTTACAGGAGCATTATCTCGTCTACCCGTGACGCGGATTACGGCGGTTCGGGAATTGTATCGGAAGCAGACTACTGGGGTGGATTGTCAGTCTATAATTACGCACGCTTTTCGGGCGAAAACCTGACGGTTCGGTATGCTGTCGATGCAAATACGCGTGGAATGATTAGCGTAACGGGCAATCTGGAACTGAATAATACGCAACTACAGAATTCACTTTCTTCCGCCTATGGCATCTATGCCGATATGCAAGGCATGACGGAAGCAAAGCTGGACGGATTGTATCTTCTCTACGATGCGGGAACGGTTGTCGGACAGAATACCGATCGCATGGCAATCGGCGGAACACTCGCGACAAACTTTGTAATCGACGATAACCGGTACACGCACGTTATGACGCAAAAACTGATCGTACCGGATGGGATGACTCTCTCATTTACAGGCATCGGACAGGTTCTTGCTCTCAAGACCGGCGGCATCGAAGTCTTCGGAGAATTGAACATTCAGGGAACAGAGACGAGAAAAACCCTTTTCACATCCGTTTTCGACACGAGTGTCTGGGGTGCAGGTATAACTGACATTAATGGACTGTGGGGCGGAATACTGATCCAGACCATAGGCGGCCTTCGCGCGACATACGCGGAAATCCGGTATTGCGGATACGCCAAAAACGAGGAGGAATGGTTATCCGTTCGCGTTTTGGGAAGTGCGGACATGTCTTACGTTACAGTCTCCGACAGTGCCCAAATTGAAATCGAGATGAGCAATCAGACGATCAGCATCACGAATTCCCTGTTCACGAATGATGCGGCATGGCAGAGCCTGCTGTGCGGATCCGGAATTCATGTGATTCAGACCGGTGAAGCCGGAACCTTCACATTCACGAGTAACTCGATTCAAGGCTTTGGGGACAAGATTCAACTGCATCTGTCCAGAAGCGAAGAGAATACTTCGTCAACCTCCGCAGCATGTGTGATTGAGTACAATCAATTCTCGGGCGTAACGGAATACAACATTCTGATTGAGGATTGGAGTACGGAGCTGAACCTCAATAACAGTACCTTCAGCGACTCGACGGCGGCCGCGATTTCGATCAACCGGTCGACAGGGAAGGTGAAACTCTCTCAAAACACGATGAATGGAAGTCATGACGGCGCTTACATCTCCGGCTTGTTTACAGACCGTTCTGTCGAAATTCTGAACAATACAGTCAACGTCTCCGCATGCGGAGTATTGGTTGAGAGTACCGGCTCTCTGGCGAGCGCCGTATTTTACAATAATACAATCACCGCCGAGACAGGACTCGTCATTCGTACGCTGGGCGGCGATCTTTCTGCTGTGACTATCAGCGACAACCATGTCGAGGCCGGGGTCGATGCCTTAGCCGGACGTATCGCGGAAATCACCGCGAGCGGAGCGATCGGCAGCATCGCAATCGTGAACAACGATGTCCGTTCCACGATCGAAGGATTTATCATCAAATCCGGTACCGCGACCGGCAACGTCATCGTCTACGCGAACACGATCGTCACAGGCATCGCGGATCAATGGGGACTCTCATTTTCGCTGGACGCAGGCGGTGATGTGAACACGATCGAGTTCTCCTCGAATACGATGAACTCGAGCATGGAAAACATCCGCGTCAATTCCGTGGGAGCCATCGGGCAGGTCCTGCTTCTGGAAAATCAAATGATCGGCGGCTGGACTTCCGGATGGGGAAGAGCCCTTCAGATCTCCAGTCAGTCGTCGATGAATTCGCTGACGGTTTACAAGAATAACATCGACACCTCCGGTGAGAGTATCAATGTCTCGACAACCGGTAATATCACCGAATTGAATATTGTTCAGAACACGATCTCTTCCGGATCAATCGACGGTCAGTGGGGAATCAATCTGAGGCTGACTTGCGGCGATGAGATCGGAAAAGTTCTCATCTCGAAGAATACGATGTCCTCCGTCGGATTCAATGTCGAGCTGTCCGCAACTTCCGGCGGATATGGAACGATCGACATCTCCGACAACAGTTTTACGGCCGGGTTGGATGTCTGGGGACGTTGCCTGACCATCTGGGGCGGGGCAATCGGATCTTTTACACTGGAAAACAACACGCTCACTTCCTCGGATTTCGATATGTCTGTTTCTGTTGGCAATTGCGACACGCTCCTTTTGAAGAACAACCGCTTTTCCGCAGGGACGGGTACCAACTATGGAATCGCGATTGAGTGGAGAAGCGGAAACATCGGCAGCTTTACGATCCTCGATAACATCGCTTCTTTCAATGACATCGGGTTCCAGTTCTGGAGCGGCAGTATAGACTCATTGATTGTTGACGGAAATGAATTTATGCAACTGCCCAATACTACGTTCGGGAAAGGAATCGAATTGAGTGCTTCCGGGGCAATCAGACAAATCGATATTACCGACAACAAGTTCCGTACAAATGGTTCCGGGATTCAGCTGTGGGGCGGAGATAACGAAACGTTGACGATTACCGGAAATTATTCCGACACCGGATCAACCGAATACTACGCCAAGGGATTGGAATTCCAACTTGGCAATAACGGGATCACGGACATTCATGACAACGTCTTTATTTCCAACGGTATGGGAATCGATTTCAGCTTCGGAGATATCGGCGAGCTGATCCTTATACGAAACCAGTTCACAGGCAACGGCATCGATAACTTCAGCAAGACGGTCGACATCACCTGCGGGACGTTAATCAAGGCGACGGTACAGGAGAATACCTTCACATCGCAGAACTCCGCATTCAGCCTGTCTTCGAGTTCCGAGATTCAATCGCTTCTTATTACGAATAACACATTCCTATGCGGAAACGGCGATGAAGAAGGAAATGCCGTCGAGATTCGAGCGGATCAATTCCTGCGTTCCATGACTTTTACATTGAACAAGATTATCGCCACATCAGATGCACTCACTGCGACCTGCGGTGCTTTGGGCGAGATTCTGATCCGGGATAACGAGATGAACGTTTCCAGGTACGGCATTATGCTGTCCGGTAATGTCAACGGGCACACTGTGATCGAGCGCAATGCAATTCTCAGGAGCGGCACGGGAATTGCGATCAACCGTACTACTGAAACGACAAATGCGCCAATCGTCGAAGAGAGATCCGTTACCATTCGGAACAATACAATTACGGCGGCAAGCAACGCCGTGAAGGTTACTACCTCCGATGAATTTGAACACGAATTCTCAGTCAGCGATCTAACTATCATCGACAATAAAATCTATGCTTCCGAGTTCGGTATAACAGTAAATACAGATCTGTCTGACACTATTGTGAAGATATCTAATAATGAAATTCATTCAAAAACGACTGGCTTAGACATTAGGTCTAAATCATCTATCAAAAAGTTCGAGTTCGAGAATAATATAATAAATACACTTACAGACCCAGGTCGCTACAGTGTGGCGCTTCATTTATCTGCCAGCTATATAACGGATGGAAATCTCTCAAACAATCAAATAACTTCAGATGCCTATTGTGATATGTTTATAATTAGTTTAACGGAAGCGACCGGCAGCAGTATTTTCGTTAATTACAATCAATTCCTGTATCAATATTCGGGATACGATTATCAAAACTATGCGCTGTATGTAAGTGGTGCTTCTTACGTCAACGCTTGGTTCAACTACTGGAGCTCGCCATATGCACCGAACTCGATTCCCTATCAGGGTCAATACACCGGTGTCTGCTACACATCAGACAATGTCGACTATTCTTTCTGGGTCGGCCAGGATGTCTCACAGAAGTACTATTACGGAATCGACGGCGGCTATTCGCCTCTGGGCATTTACTCCAAGTCGGTTTCGGACCTGCTCGTTACGACGCCCGGAATTGATACCGATTTTTCGCGCACGTACAATTCGCTGAACACGGCTTCCGGATCGTTCGGCAAGGGATGGACGTTCGGTTTTGAGGGCAGCTGCAAGTCCTATCGGTATGAAGTCACGAATCCCGACGGATCTGTGAGTGTCAAGACGCTGGATCTCCTGAAGGTCATCACGCTGCCCAATGGAAGTACGCTCAGCTTTACGGGTGTGAACGGACAGTACGTTTCCAATGACTCGAAGAACAAGCTGGTGAAGCTTGCAGACGGAGGCTATTCGCTTACCACCAAGAATCTGGATGTTTACACGTTCAATCCTGATGGCTATCTGAATGGCGTCGTTGACGCGAACGGCAACGCAATCCGGATGACGGTCGATGGTGCAGGTCATGTGACAACGGTTCAGGACAGTGCCGACCGCGTTTACAATGTATCCTACAATGCGGACGGAACCATCTCGAGAATAACCGACCCGCTGGGAAGAAGCATCTCGTATACCTATGTGAATGGTCTTTTGACGGATGTCTATAATTCTCAGAATCAGCTCGTCAATCATTACGATTATGACGCGGACGGTTTCCTGTGCCAGGTTGTGAACGGGGCAGGGGAAGTCGAACAGAGTATTACATATGATAAGCTCACCGGTGAGAACAAGAATAAAGTCCTGACTCTTACCGATGCGCAGGGCAATACGCATTCCCTTGTCTATGATACCGTTGGCAGGACCGTTACGACGACCGATTCCAATGGACGTACGGGGATTGAATGGTACACGGATGCCTACCAGATCATAAAGTCGCAGGATGCGGAGGGCCTCATTTCCGAAGCGTCTTATGCGGATCCCGACGGCAATGTCACTTCCACAAAGGACAGAAACGGCAATGTAATCAGCCGCAGAGTCGACCATAACGGCAACATTTTAAGCGTGACGAAGCCGGACGGAAGTACGGAATCCTATACGTATGACCAGTACAACAACATTATGAGCGGAACGGATGCGGCCGGTCACACGACGTATTACCGCTACGATGCCTGCAAGAACCTGATTCTAAAGGCGCAGCCGCTGAACGGGACGGATGTCTATACGGAAGGCTGTGACGAGTCTCTTTTCGCGATTACACGTTATGCGTATTATTCTGATGCAGAAAGTTCCGCTCTCGGATACCGAATCAAGGGGCTCCTGAAGCAGACGACTGATCCGAACGGCGGAGTAACCCTGTATACGTATGACGTTTACGGCAACATCAACAGCGTCACGGATCCGGAAGGAAACAAATCCACGACCGTATCCAATGTTCTCGGATGGCTTACGAGCAGCACGACAGCCTGCGGATATACATCGAATTACGAATACGACGCGAACGGGAAACCGGTACGCATCACGGATGCCGGCGGCGGAGTTGTCCGCATGGTGTATGACCTCGCAGGCAGAATGATTCAGAAGATCAGTCCCAACCAGTACAGTGCCGCTGCCGACGGACTCACCCGAAGCGCAACGGATACTTCCTATTCGGATGCGACAGCCGGAGACCGCTTCGCGTATGATTCGCACGGCAATCTGATCGCGCAGACCGACGCCGCCGGCAATACCACCCGGTACGCATACGATCTCTACGGGAACCAGACTGTCAAGACCCAGCCGAACGGATCGGTCTATACCTACCATTACGACGTGATGAACCGCCAGACGGAAGTCTATTTCCAGGACACTGCGGCATCTGCGCCCGTTCATCTGTTTAGCTATTCATACGCGATTTTGGCCGACGGGAAAACACAGACGACCACGACACAATACTTGAACGCTACGGAAGTAGCCGTCACGATAACGACATCCGACTATGCCGGCCGCGTGATCAGCCAGGTCAACGCCGACGGTACAACCACCTCCGCGGTATATAACCCAGACGGAACGATCGGCAGCACGACCCGTGCCAACGGCGGGCAGACGTATTTCAAGTACGACGCCCTGAAGCGCCCGACGGAAATGTGGATCTCGATTGACGGAACGCATTACGCCTATACTTTGTTCAAGTATGACAACAAGGGGAATGTTCTCGAAAAGAAGACCGGTGTGGATCCCGTTCTGCTCTGGGAAGTTCCGGCGACGTTTGTGACCATGTCTTCGGTCTACGACCGCAACAGTAAGATCAAGAGCATTACCGACAGTTCGGGAGCCCGCACGGATTCGTATTACGACGCCGACGGCCGTCTGAGCCGCGTGGACCAGTATGTATCGTCCTATTCCTTTATTACGACCGAATACAGCTATAACTATATGGGAAAACAGGAGACCATCGTGTCGCATGTCCGTGCAGGTGACATCGCAGGGCATGATCCGTCCGATGACTCCGACCTGACCCTTACAACACGGTATGTCTATGACTTGAACGGCAACGTATTGTCTCTAACATCACCGGACGGTTCGGTCATCTACTACGCATATGACGCACTCAACCGTCAGACCGGCAGCAGCACGTATTGTAATGATGAATACGGACGTTTGACGACAGTGGAGAAGCACGTCACGTATACATGGGACGGACAGGTTGCGACCTCTACGGATGCCAACGGAAATGTAAGCAGAAACGAATATGACTATAGAGGCCGCGTAATTCGCATCGTCGACGCCGCAAACGGTATAACGGCAAAATTCTACGATATCGCCGGCCGCCTGACGGCAATCGTATCGCCCAACCAGTATGATGCCTCCAAGACGCTCGAACAGATGGGAAGAACCGAGTATCTTTACGATGTAATGGGACGAGTCAAGACCGTCACACAGGTGTACTTTGATTCGGAAGCCGGACAATGGGTAACATTCGTCGAGAAAGCCTACATGTACGATGCCGCCGGCAATGTCATCCGCGAAGAAGATGCCCTTGGATATGCTTCCGGAACCGGCGATACGATCGATCAGCGCATTGCGTCCGGCTATGGGAAAACCTACTCTTACGACTTGGCCGGACATGTCTTAACCACACTCGATCCGGTATCACAGGACCACGGTCTTGCTTTCAGTGCGAAGTACACGTACGACGCGCTCGGCCGCAAAACCCGCGCGATCGATGCGGACGGCAATTCGATCTATTATGACTATACGGATGCCGGTAAAATTGATAATACTGTCTGGGTTGCCGCAGATGGCAGTACAAGCCAGTTGATTGAAGCCTATTCCTACGATCTTCTCGGACATGTTACGACCCACACCGATGCCAATGGCCATATAACACTATATGAGTATAACTCTCTCGGAAAAGTCAGCCGGATTATGGTTCTCGACGAGACTGGCGAGCCGGTTCTTATAACCTACTATCAGTATGACAATGCGGGCAGAGTATCCCGTATGTGGACTTCTGCCGGACTTCTTGAGACGTACAGCTACGACAGCCTCGGACGCGCGCTCTCGAAAACGCAAAGCGCTGCAGACGGCTCGCAGGCGATCACCTTGCTCTACAGTTACGATAAGAACGGCAACCTGCGCTTCTCGACCGACGGCAACGGCAACATCACGGAGACGACCTACGATGTGTTGAACCGTGCGACGGCATTCGCGCTTGGCGGCAAGACTTCAACCGTGTCGTACGATGCGAACGGGAATACACTTACCAAAACGGACTGGCTCGGCAACACTACCACGAACACTTACGACGCCTTGAACCGTCTCATCCTCGTCAAAGACGCCTACGACCATACCGTGATGAAGTACACCTATGACTTGAACAGCCGTCAGATCACCGCGACGAACGCGCTTAACCAGACGACCTCCTACCAGTATGACAAGAACAACCGTCTGCTCGTGACCACCGATGCCGCCGGAGACACCAAGGGCCAGACATACAACAACCTCGGATCGCAGGATTCCGCGACGGACGGTCTCGGCAACACGACGCACTATGCCTACGACGGCATGGGCCGACTTATCCGGGTAACTCTTCCCAACGGCGAAACGACCACTTATACCTATGACAACAACGGCAACGTCCTTACCATGACCGATGCCGACGGCAATGTAACCGCTTACGAATACGATTACCGTAACCTTCTCGTCCGCCTGATCCGGGCGGGAGGAAGAACCGGCGAACCGGGAAGCTACACGTACGACTTCTCGAAAATCACATCGTATACCTACACCGCCGACGGAAGAGTATCTACTGTTACGGACCGGAACGGCGCGGTTACCGTTTGCGTATATGACATCCACGGGAACCTCTTGAGCAAGACCGTGACCGAGGGCGCCGTATCGCAGTCGATCTCGTACACCTACGACCATAACGGCAACGTTCTTACCATGACCGACGGGACCGGCACGACGACACGGACCTACGATGCCTGGAACCGGACAACGACGAAGACCGTGCCCGACATCGGCACCTCCTTCTACACCTATGACATCACCGACGGATTCGACGCCGGCTGCTCGGCCGAATCCACCGTCGACCCCAAGGGCAATGTCACGGTCAAGGTCTACGACCGCGTCGGCCGCCTCATCTATGTCCTCGCCGACAGCATGACCACCGCGTACGCCTACTACGACGACGGCTCGCTCCAGAGCGTCGCCTACGGCAACGGCTCACGCGAAGACTACACCTATACGGCCGATAAGCTCCTGAAGACGCTGGTCAATAAAGCGATCGACGGCACGACCATCGACTCCTACGAATACACCTACGATGCCGCCCACAATCTCCTCTCGAAAACCGATTCCAAGGGCGTAACGGGTTATACGTACGACGCCCAGAACCGCCTCCTGACCGTTACGGAACTGTCCGGAAAAATCACAGTCTACACCTACGATGCCGCCGGCAACCGCGCGACCCAGACCGAGACTGAGGGCACTGACGTAACCGCGACAACATACATGTACGACGCGCTGAACCGCCTTGTTCAGACCTCCGAGCGCCTGAACGGCACCCTCTCGAGAACCGTCGATTACGCCTACGACAACAATGGAAATCTCCTGACCGTCACATCCGTCACGTACACAGACGGAACGGCCGGATCTCCTGTACTCGAGCAGAACAATACCTACGATCTCACAAACCAGCTCATCCGGACTGTCACCTCCGGCGGAACCACTGTCGAAAACACCTACAACGGCGACGGTCTCCGCGTCGTCAAATCCGTCAACGGCAGTGCGACAAGGTTCCTCTATCAGTACGACAAAATCGTACTCGAACTGAACGCTCTGGGCGACCAGACGGGTCGCAACGTCTACGGCCTCAATCTCATCTCGCGCACCTTCGGAGAGGACAAGTTCTTCTATTTCTACAACGGCCACGCCGACGTTACGGCACTCCTTGCCGCAGATGGAACAATTGCCGCGACCTACTATTATGACGCGTTCGGCAATATCCTCGATCAGACGGGAACGGTGACGAGCAACATTCTCTACGCCGGATACCAGTACGATCCGGAGACAGGGCTCTACTACCTGAACGCCCGTATGTACGATCCGGTGACTGCTAGGTTCATACAGGAAGATACGTATCTGGGCAGCCGGAATGACGCGCTGAGCCTCAATTTGTACACGTACTGCCACAACGAGCCGTTGATGTATTCGGATCCAAGTGGGCACAGAGAAGTGGAAGGAACCGAGATCGGGGGGCATACAGAACACAAGAAAGGCGTATCAAAAATGCCAAAATCTGGCAGTGTGCCAGGGACCAAAATGACTCAAGGTACAGAACCTAACTCATCGGACCCTCTACAAAATTTTATGACAGGCTATGAAAAAGTTGCTAGAACCGTGAGCAATATAAGTGAAACTATACAGGGTATTCCCATGAAAGTGGTGAACACGGCTGTTGATGGATTTAACAGTTGTCGCACGCAAACCATTTTAAGTATTGAGAAAAAGCTTAATATTGATACGAATAACGATATTGTTAAGGGATTCAATTCGTACGGGGAGTTCATCACTGGATTACAGCAAGCACCTTTCTTATGGGCACTAGAGACTGCTACAAGCATACCTAAATTGGCGAACCCTTTGCATTGGACAGCTGTGGGTTATCAAATAAAGGATACTGCTACGAGCAATCTCGCTACTCCAATGTGGCAGAATGTTATCGCGGAAATAAAAGAGAACCCAGGTGATATAGGGAACAATTATCTGAAATTCGCCGCGGCAGGAACCGTGACGGAATGGAATCTTATTTCCTCAGCTGTAGTGAACACGTATAATGAGGTCAGTCAGGATCCTTATAAGGCCGGTCAATTACTTGGAAAGATAGAGATAGATGTTGCGATGCTCTATTTAGGCTTGGCTGCAACGAAGACCTCCAGCACTGTAAAGGCGGCTGATACTGTTATAGATGGAAATAGCGCCTTGAAATATGCTGATGATATACCGAGCGGCGTTCCACCTGGGGCAGAGGCTGTAGCAAGTGGAAGTAGTGCTACTGGACCTGTTAATCAAATAGTTGGAGCAGAATGGCAAAATTATGTAGAAGCAACCAGATTAAAGGGAGTTGAAGCAAATGGAATGTTGGAACTTCAGCAAAGATATGTTGTATCTGATATAGCAACCGGTCAAATGTATACAGTGATACCAGATTATGAAATCTGGAATGCTAATGAGGCACTTGCATCAGTTGTTGCAATAGGGGATGCTAAAGCAGGTGCGATATGCCTAGATGCACAAGCAAGAGGCTTTATCCAAGTTGCAGCTACCCAAACAACTTCAAAGACATTGATTTATTATGTTCCTGAAGCAGGAGCTGTACCTTTAAGCTTATATAAATCAGCGCAAGCGCAAGGAGTGAAAGTGTTGGAGGTCGTAGTACCATAAATGAGTATGAAATTTCAATTTGTTATAGCTCAGTTATTCAGCCTTAAGAATTTTCAGGATTACGAGATAGCCAATTGCTTTTTCGAAGTGATAAACCGCTTTGGAAATACTTTTGTTCCTGATAAATTTGATTACTATGAGCCGCTAAAATGCAAATACAGTCCTGAAAATTATACTAATGCAATTGAATTATGGCTCAATACAAAGGCAAATAGCGTTTCAGAATTTAAAGAGTTTGCAGGTAGTCACATTATTTTGAAAAAAAGCGGAGGCAATAAAATCGATTACAATATTGTATGGAAGAAAGATAATATGGCTTCGTTTAACACAATATCAATTAGTATATCGCTGGAATTTTTCGAAATTGCTAAAAATATTGATTTATTCTTGGACTTTATTAGAGAGTTAACGTTAGTAATTGAGCCAGTTTTTGTGACCGTAAGAAATGCCATGTTTAACGGATGGGATGAACCTATAAACTTGTCGAAGTGCTTACCTAATATGGGTTGGTTAACAATTTATGGGTTACCATATTTACAAATGATTGGGAAAAGTCAGATGCTTAATACACCACTAGTAAAAATCAGTGAATTTGGTGATAAATTTGTATGCATGCAATCACAAAAAACGATATTTGAACCGATTGATAACGAAATTCAAAAAGCAATCAAGGAATACCTTGGAATATCCTATTTTTCTGCTAACCTAAATGATTATCGAAATTCTACTAATTTGAACGCACCAGTATTCGATTATTCAGAAGTACTATTTGATCCAACAAAACCAATTGAGGAACCTCAAATCAAAAGGAAGAGAAATAGTCAATAATTAAACAAGCAATTATCCTGGATAATGCAGGCGATGGGTGTCATTCAAGAAATAAATACTTTTGCAATTGTGGTACATTCGACTATTAGTGCAATGTCTGCAAAACGATAATTAGAAAAACAAAATTCTTGATATAACCATGTAACTTGACATATGAATACGATTACCGCAACCTCCTCATCCACCTGATCCGCGCGGGAGGAAGAACCGGCGAACCCGGAAGCTTCGTGTACGACTTTTCGAAAATCACATCGTACACCTACACCGCCGACGGAAGAGTTTCGACGATTACGGACCGGAACGGAGCGGTCACCGTTTGCTTATACGACATCCACGGGAGTCTCCTCTCAAGGACAGTGACCGAAGGCGGCGCAACGCAGTCGGTCACCTACACCTACGACAGCAACGGCAACGTCCTAACGATGACCGACGGCACCGGCACGACGACCCGTACCTACGATGCCTGGAACCGGACGACCTCAAAGACCGTTCCGGATATTGGGACCTCGTTCTATACATATGACATCACCGACGGTTTCGATGCCGGCTGCTCGGCCGAATCCACCGTCGATCCCAAGGGCAACGTGACGGTTAAGGTCTACGACCGCGTCGGGCGACTGATCTACGTTCTGGCCGACAGTATGACCACCGCGTATGCCTACTACGCCGACGGCTCACTTCAGAGCGTCGTCTACGGCAACGGCTCGCGCGAAGACTACACCTACACGGCCGACAAGCTCCTCAAGACGCTGGTCAACAAGGCGATCGACGGCACGATCATCGACTCATACGAATACACCTATGACGCGGCCCACAATCTCCTCTCGAAAACCGACTCCAAGGGCGTAACATCCTATACCTACGACGCGATGAACCGCATCCTGACCGTCACCGAGCCATCCGGAAAAACCACCGTCTACACCTACGATGCCGCCGGAAATCGCGCGTCACAGACCGAGACCGAGGGCACCGACATAACCGCAACGACCTACACCTACGACGCTGAACCGTCTTTTACAGACCTCTGAGTGTCTGAACGGAACCCTCTCGAGAACCGTCGATTACGCCTACGACTATAACGGTAATCTCCTGACTGTCACATCCATAACTTACACAGACGGTACAGCCGGAGCCCCCGTACTTGAACAGAACAATACCTACGATCTCACAAACCAGCTCATCCGCACCGTCACATCCGACAGCACCACCGTCGAAAACACCTACAACGGCGACGGTCTTCGCGTCGTCAAATCCGTAAACGGCAGTGTGACAAGGTTCCTCTATCAGTACGACAAAATCGTACTGGAACTGAACGCCCTCGGCGACCAGACGGGCCGGAATGTCTACGGCCTCAATCTCATTTCGCGAACCTTCGGCGAGGACACGTTCTTCTATTTCTACAACGGCCACGCCGACGTCACGGCACTCCTTGCCTCAGACGGAACGATCGCCGCGACCTACTACTACGACGCGTTCGGGAATATCCTTGATCAGACGGGAACCGCGACGAGCAACATCCTTTATGCCGGCTATCAGTACGATCCGGAGACCGGACTCTACTACTTGAACGCCCGCATGTACGATCCGGTGACTGCTAGGTTCATACAGGAAGATACGAATCTGGGCAGCCGGAACGATCCTCTTAGTCTGAACCTTTACACGTACTGCAAAAACTCACCGATCCGTTATTTTGATCCAACGGGTCACAATACGCAGGAAGATTATCAGTATCAACAGGAGATGAAGGAGAGGGAGGATGCGAAAAACGCCGCGATCGACAAGCTGACTTCCAACCTTAGTGAAAAATCTCTTGCACTGGCCAGTCCCGGGATTACACTCTATGACGAGTATCGATGGAAATATCGGAAATCGGCGAAGGAAGCCCTGATCGCGAATGGTAATAAGCCGACGGAACATGACATTGAAAACCTTGCGTTAAAGTCCTTTCTTAATGATTATTTGGTGTCGCAGCTTCAGGATCCGGAGAGCGCAGAACCGAGTATTGAAGGATATATCGACTCTGTTCGAACCAGCGATAACCCATTTGTCAGCCTCTCTTATGGAAGGGCGATACGCTCATTCGATACGACTGTTGGTATGGCGGTAGGATTCTGGGATTCCATAAAGAATACGGGAAACGCAATCGGGGACTGCGCATGGTCAATGACCAGCACCGGCAGTTCGTTCGTGGATGCGGTACAAGGGAATGTCACGTGGGATGAATTTAACACAGTCCTTGCGCAGGATAACGAAACAAGAAAATCAATTGTGATAGGAAACTACAGCGGCATCCTCGATGTGGCGGTTGGAACAGTAGCCGGACCTTTGGCAATGCAGGAATACAGTCTATGCGGCAGCTCATTTATACAAGATGGGATAAACGGACTTACCTCCGCCAAAGATAGTGGTATGATCGACATATGTGGCGTAAACGCTGAAGAATACATGCAAGCCAAGAGTATGGCTACCGTTGAAGTCGCTGTAATAACGCTCGCAGACTCGCTGGGGGCGCAATTGGCGAATTCTGCGGCGGCAACGCCTAAGACTGGTAGTGTAGTTAGAAACGGTTTAATGGATCACGAATATATACAAGCACAAGAGGTTGCACAGCTTAGAGGTCAAAAATTTGTCGGAAATGTCGTTACTGATACTCCGGGTATTGATGGTACCATGAATGGGGTAAATGTAAGTTTAAAACAATATACTGGCAAAAGTGTTTCTGGAGTACTAACTCATGCAAGTAGAGCAGAAACATCAGCTGTGAATGCTGGATATAAGGGTATAGACTTATATGTTGATGCAAAAAGTGTTCCAGCAGCAAATCTTATCGATTATGCTAATACTGGTAATCTCGGTAAGATTACCACACAAGGTACAATTTCTAATATATATGTAAACACATCAAATGGTTGGGTTAAAATCACTAATGGGGTTGCATCGACTGTGTATTAGTTGGATTGGAGGTATTATAGTGTCAAGTGATCTATCTGTGAGAATAAATGGTACAATGAACTTGCATAATATTATATGTAATATGAATGATATCTTAAAAAGAATATTATCAATTGATAGTATCCCGGAGGTCTCAGTCTTTACTTTAGTAAATGGGAAGAGAAAAATTTTTGAGGATACTGTAATTGGGCTAGTTGGACAATATTTATTGATTGGGTTTAAGGAATATGAGGAAGGTATAAGTATTACAATAACTGAAGTACCATTACAGTTACCCTATATTACCGAAGATGAAGCAGGTATATGGACTGGGATATCAGTTGGAGTAAAAAAATCATCGATTGAATTTGCAATAGCTGCTGCTTTAGCTATTGCAATTGCCCAAGGACAGGGGGAAGATATTATTGATGATGCATGTATTTGGAATAAAAGTTTAAAGATTTCTCCATTAGATTTTTTTAATAAACTTTCTGTTAAGGGCACTTATAAAAATATTGACGAAGCCTCTAATGCAATGTTTGAGAAATTGAATCTTAGTCGTAATTAAACATAGGAAGTCAAACCGTTTCGGCCGATATGAAAACAAAATCTACTACACAGGCGGTTATCTCAATGGAGGTAGCCGTCTTTCTTTATGCTTTGTTGCGACTGGACATAAAACAATAATAATGAACTTTTGTTCCGAGGTTCAAAAAAGCAGGGGTGTTATTCCCTACCGCAACGAACCGATGATGTATGCAGATCCGAGCGGACACAGGGAAGTGGAAGGAACAGAGATTGGGGGGCATACAGAACACCACACAATGAAACCGGGCGAGGCTACGGCGAATTACTATCAGGAAAAGCAAAAGGAAACAAAAAAGGGCATAGCCGAAAAGGCAATTAGTAGTGGTAAAGGTGGTATGCCGAGCCAAATAAACAACACAGTTTATTGCTACTACAAGGCTACACAAGATGAGCTGGATGCTCTAAATAAATTTCTATCGCCATTGCCACCGATAGATAGAGATGCAATATATAAAAAAATAATGATGGCAGGTGAACCATATGCATCGGCCATGATAGAAACTATTTGTTCGGGCTACTATACATTGGTCGACATTAGCGCTGCCAAGGAAAAGAGGGCTCATTATAATTGGGGTTCTATGGTTGGTGACGTGGGAGAACTGTGTGTTGATTTTACAAATCTTAAAGATGGTGGATATTATCCATATGCGAGCTTTTTTCATGAGCTTTTTCATGCAGTTGATGATAGTGGGTTATTTCCAGATTCGCAGATGATGGGCTTAACGGAAAAAGTTTATGATGAGACATCAGCGTTGCTATATGAATCAATAGAGTCTGCATTTATACAGTACGCTAAGAATAATCCGGGTTTAAGTGATGATACGGTCGATGTAATATATAATTATGTGTTGGACCCATACAATAGTGATGCTCAAACGATAGGGACACTTTCGAATGAGCAATATGAAATATTAAAAATTGCAACAACAACAGATATGCTAAAAAGTGTGAAAGATAAAGAATATTCGTGTGTTTATGATATGTTAGGTGGTGTAACGAATAACTTTATATATGCTAATGTAAATAATCAGACTATTTATTTGGGTGCTGGACATGGCGTGGATAAAGATTATGAGTGGTATGAAATAGAAGGATATTATTACTATGACTACACTTTGCGTACAATCACACCACTTGGAGGACCACTGATACCCGTTTTAACACTTAACGATAATTTGGGAAAAGAGTTTTACGCAGAATACGGTTCAGCCATGGCGGTCGCTCCTGATTCCTATAAGCAGGCAATACAAAACTCATTACCTGGAGTATCAGATATGCTTGACGACTACCTTAAGCACAAATATATTAGTTAAAATTGGAGGATAATATGAGAATATCCAGACAATGCATGATCGCGTTAATTTTAATAACGCTTTTAATCACAACTACGGCCTGTAATAGATATTCAAAAGCTAATGCGCTAGAAACAATGACTCCAAAGGTGTATGAAGAGAATGCAGATAATGGTCTATATTTTGAATCAATTAGAGCATTGGGAGACTTTTGTCCTAACCAAAATAGTGTTGATTATCCCTCTATAGATCATCTTATATATATATATATATAACTGATTATGCTGGAAGTGGAAACCCGGCACACTCATTATTTGTTGACATAAAGTATAGAAAGGCATATTATTCGATGAATCTTGAATTTCTTACAGACGGATATTGGAGTTCAAACTACACAGAAGTAGACCTATCTCAAACAGATATTGAAACGATTACAGGGTTTTCAAGCGTTCAAGGGATTTTGGACTGGAAAGACGATTACCATACAGATAGGGGAGAAACACAATGGTTAATATCTTTGTATTTTGACGATGGCAGCTATTTTCAATCTGGCGGAGAATACTATCCGGATGAATATGAGAAATTCGAAGAAGATATCTGGCCTCTGCTTTCAGATAAAACGGGAGAAGAACTATGGTGGATGCGGGGAAGACCTTGATAGTATTTTGATTTGTATGAGGTCAGTGATGTGGTTCGACCCCAGAGTCAACACTGTCACTGCAAGCCGCGAAGACGAGTACAGGTGAATTATTACTTATTGGTTCCTGTAATGCGCTAAATGATTATGTTATAAGTGACAGACGAGAAGGGACTAACTCAGACATCTCGTGATAACAAATCCATAATTATGCACCTTGACATAACGAATACAACTACGCGAACCTTCTCGTCCGCCTGATCCGGGCGGGAGGAAGAACCGGCGAACCGGGAAGCTACACGTACGACTTTTCGAAAATCACGTCGTATACCTATACCGCCGACGGAAGAGTATCCACCACAACCGACCGGAACGGCGCAGTCACCGTCTGCGTATACGACATCCACGGGAACCTCCTGAGCAGGACCGTGACCGAGGGCGCCGTCTCGCAGTCGATCTCGTACACCTACGACCATAACGGCAACATCCTCACGATGACCGACGGAACCGGCACGACGACACGGACCTACGATGCCTGGAACCGGACGACCACCAAGACCGTGCCCGACATCGACACCTCTTTCTACACCTACGACATCACCGACGGATTCGATGCCGGTTGCTATGCAGAGTCCACCGTCGACCCCAAGGGCAACGTCACGGTCAAGGTCTACGACCGCGTCGGCCGCCTGATCTACGTCCTCGCCGACAGCATGACCACATCGTACGCGTACTACGACGACGGCTCGCTTCAGAGCACCGTCTACGGCAACGGCTCGAGGGAAGACTACACCTACACGGCCGACAAGCTCCTCAAGACGCTGGTCAACAAGGCGATCGACGGCACGATCATTGACTCGTACGAATACACCTATGATGCGGCCCACAATCTCCTCTTGAAAACCGACTCCAAGGGCGTAACATCCTATACCTACGACGCGATGAACCGCCTCTTGACCGTCACCGAGCCGTCCGGAAAAATCACCGCCTACACCTACGATGCCGCCGGCAACCGCGCGTCCCAGACCGAGACCGAGGGCACCGACGTAACCGCGACAACCTACACGTACGACGCGCTGAACCGTCTGCTCCGGACGTCCGAGAGCCTCAACGGAACGTTATCGAGAACCGTCGATTACACATACGACAACAATGGCAATCTACTGACCGTCACATCGATCACATACACCGACGGAATCGCCGGAGCACCCGTGCTCGAGCAGAACAACACCTACGACTTACTGAACCAGCTCATCCGCACTGTAACCTCTGATGGCACCACCGTCGAAAACACCTACAACGGCGACGGTTATCGCGTCGTCAAATCCGTAAACGGCAGTGCGACAAGGTTCCTGTACCAGTACGACAAGATTGTTCTGGAATTGAATGCTCTGGGCGACCAGACGGGAAGGAATGTCTATGGCCTGAACCTGATCTCCCGCACTTTCGGTGAGGACACTTTCTTCTACTTCTACAACGGCCACGCGGACGTCACAGCACTCCTAGCTTCGGACGGAACGATCGCCGCGACCTACTACTACGACGCGTTCGGCAATATCCTTGATCAGACGGGAACGGCGACGAGCAATATCCTCTACGCCGGGTACCAGTACGATCCGGAGACCGGACTCTACTATCTGAACGCCCGCATGTACGATCCTGTCACCGCGAGATTTATGCAGGAAGACTCGTATCTGGGAGAGCGGAATGATGCGCTGAGCCTCAACCTGTATACGTACTGCAAAAACTCACCGATCCGTTATTCTGATCCAACGGGTCACAATACGCAGGAAGATTATCAGTATCAACAGGAGATGAAGGAGAAAGAGGATGCGAAAAACGCCGCGATCGACAAGCTGTATTCCAACCTTAGTGAAACATCTCTTGCACTGGCCAGTCCCGGGATTACACTCTATGACGAGTATCGATGGGAATATCGGAAATCGGCGAAGGAAGCCCTGATCGCGAATGGTAATAAGCCGACGGAACAGGACATTGAAAACCTTGCGTTAAAGGCCTTTCTTAATAATTATTTGGTGTCGCAGCTTCAGGATCCGGAGAGCGCGGAACCGAGTATTGAAGGATATATCGACTCTGTTCGAACCAGCGATAACCCATTTGTCAGCCTCTCTTATGGAAGGACGATACGCCAATTCGATACGACTGTTGGTATGGCGGTAGGATTCTGGGATTCCATAAAGAATACGGGAAACGCAATCGGGGACTATGCATGGTCAATGACCAGCACCGGCAGTTCGTTCGTGGATGCGGTACAAGGGAATGTCACGTGGGATGAATTTAACACAGTCCTTGAGCAGGATAACGAAACAAGAAAATCAATTGCGATTGGAAACTCCAGCGGCTTCCTCGATATGGCGGTTGGAGCAGTAGCCGGACCTATGGCAATGCAGGAATACATTCTATACGGTAGCTCATTTATACAAAATGGGATAAACGGACTTACCTCCGCCAAAGATAGTGGTATGATCGACATATGTGGCTTAAACGCGGAAGAATACATGCAAGCCAAGAGTATGGCTACCGTTGAAGTCACTGTAATAACGCTCGCAGCCTCGCTGGGGGCGGAATTGGCGAATTCTGCGGCGGCAAAGGCGGTGAAGACTGAGGCAGCGCAGGTTAATGGGACAGATATGGCTTCTGGAGCAGAAGTTGTTGAGGGAACGGGTCAATCTATTGTAAACCCAATCATAGGAAAGGAAAGAGTTGGGAGTGCACTTACGGATGACTTTGTTAATCCAATAAGGAATGGTTCAAACGAGATAATTAAGGAATTTCCTGCAACTGCAAAGGAACATGGATTTCCAGAGATAGTTGATAATTATGCAGGGGACGCTGTATGCACACCACTAGATGGGGCTGATTTATATCAATTATCTGGATCTAATAATGGTGTTATAGGCAGATATGAATGGATTGTTCAAGACGGAAAGGTAACACACAGAATGTTTATTAAAAATGGAACAATAAATAGGAGGCCAATCATACCATGATAGAACTTGAGCAATTTAGGGAAAATAAATTAGGTTTGAATTGGACAACAATCATTATTGGATGGTATGGACCAGGGAAATTTGTTAGGCAACTTAAAGAAAAAGACATAATTGATTATGCTGTTAATTTAATAATAAACGATGAAAATCAAAAACAAGAGGTTTTACTATTAGCAAGTTATAATGAAAAAGACTGTTGTGAGATTGAAGAATTATTAAAAAAGTTGGCGAATGAAGAAGAAGTAAATAAAGAGGTAGAAGAAAGAAAATGGGAAGTAATTTTACTAATGAATTTACTAAAGGGTTTGAGTGATAGACCAATAGACGGATTAATAGAACTTACGGATTTTTGGGAAAAGTTCGATTATCCAGAATATAGTCCTCATGTTGTTCAAGGCGTAAGAAACAACATAAGCCCTTCCGAATACTATACAAAAGAAAACTATCATGACTTGGTTAATATGCATCAACAGTGGATTGAAAGGCAGTTAGAAGAGATAAACAAGCTATAGTGAAACGTGCATGTGGAACTTATAGACGATGTGTAAGTGGACATAACGAATACGATTACCGTAACCTTCTCGTCCGCCTGATCCGGGCGGGAGGAAGAACCGGCGAACCGGGAAGCTATACGTACGACTTTTCGAAAATCACGTCGTATACCTACACCGCCGACGGAAGAGTATCTACCGTTACCGACCGGAACGGCGCGGTCACCGTTTGCTTATACGACATCCACGGGAGTCTCCTCTCAAGGACAGTGACCGAAGGCGGCGCAACGCAGTCGGTCACCTACACCTACGACAGCAACGGCAACGTCCTAACGATGACCGACGGCACCGGCACGACGACCCGTACCTACGATGCTTGGAACCGGACGACCTCAAAGACTGTTCCGGATATTGGGACCTCGTTCTATACATATGACATCACCGACGGTTTCGATGCCGGCTGCTCGGCTGAATCCACGGTCGACCCCAAGGGCAACGACACGGTAAAGGTCTACGACCGCGTCGGGCGCCTGATCTACGTTCTGGCCGACAGCATGACAACCGCGTATGCCTACTATGCCGACGGCTCGCTCCAGAGCGTCGTCTACGGCAATGGCTCGCGTGAAGACTACACCTACACGGCCGACAAGCTCCTCAAGACGCTGGTCAATAAAGCGATCGACGGCACGATCATAGACTCATACGAATACACCTACGATGCGGCCCACAATCTCCTCTCGAAAACCGACTCCAAAGGCGTGACCGCCTACACCTACGACGCACAGAACCGCCTCTTGACCGTCACGGAGCCATCCGGCAAAACCACCGTCTACACCTACGATGCCGCCGGAAACCGCGCGACCCAGACCGAGACCGAGGGCACCGACGTAACCGCTACAACCTACACATACGACGCGCTGAACCGCCTGCTCCGGACGTCCGAGAGCTTTAACGGCACGCTCGCGAGAACCGTCGATTACTCTTACGACAACAACGGAAATCTGCTGACCGTCACATCGGTCACGTACACAGACGGAACGGCCGGATCTCCCGTTCTCGAGCAGAACAATACCTACGACTTACTGAACCAGCTCATCCGCACTGTAACCTCTGATGGCACCACCGTCGAAAACACCTACAACGGCGACGGTCTTCGCGTCGTCAAATCCGTAAACGGCAGCGCGACAAGGTTCCTGTACCAGTACGACAAAATCGTTTTGGAACTGAACGCTCTGGGCGACCAGACGGGCCGGAATGTCTACGGCCTCAATCTCATTTCGCGCACGTTTGGCGAGGACACGTTCTTCTATTTCTACAACGGCCACGCCGACGTCACGGCGCTCCTTGCGTCGGACGGTACGATCGCCGCGACCTACTATTACGATGCTTTTGGGAATATCCTCGATCAGACGGGAACCGCGACGAGCAATATTCTCTACGCCGGTTACCAGTACGATCCGGAGACCGGACTCTACTATCTGAACGCCCGCATGTACGATCCGGTCACCGCAAGATTCATACAGGAAGATTCGTATCTGGGCGAGCGCAACGATCCTCTTAGCCTGAACCTTTATACGTATTGCAAAAACTCACCGATCCGGTATTCAGATCCGACTGGACACAATACGCAGGAAGATTATCAGTATCAGCAGGATATGTTTGCAAGACAGAGGAAATCTTCAACGCGGGATGCGTATGACTATCAACAGGATATGAAGGCAAGACGAATAAAGGCTTCAACCCAGGATGCGTATGAGTATCAGACGCGTACCACGGCATCACTGACTAAACAAGCGGAAATTGCGCAAGAAAAGAAAAATCAAGACAACTTAATAACCGCTATAGGGATCGGTGCTCTAGCGGTTGGTTGTATTGTGCTTGGCATTGTTACCATGGGTGCGGCGGTTCCTGTGATTGCGATTGCGGGAGCTGGATTATTGGGTGCCGGAATTGGTATCGGCATGACTGAAATCCAAGATCTTTCCGATAATGGCACTATCGATTATGGTTTTAACACATATGCCGGAGCGGCCGCAGGGGGATTTGTAGCAGGCGCTACACTTCCATATAGTGCCGGAGCTGGCCTTGCCGGAGTTATGGGGGCAGGTGCTTTGAGCAGCATGGCGGGGAATGCTACTAATCAAATGATTTCAACCGGGAAAGTAAACGCTTCGCAATTCGCAATAGCAGGTGTAACCGGCGCACTTACGTGCGGTATTGCATCCATGGCACCGCAAACGGTTAGTATAGTTGGCCAAGGTATTAAGAGCCTAAGCAGTAAATTGACTGCCAGCAGTGCAAATGCTACAGTAAATGCAGCTGCCACAGGGGCGGAGGCTGTGGAGGGCGTAACAGAGAACCAATTATTGTTAGAGGCATCTACTCGCTCTAATCCTTGGCAATATGGAAGTGAAATCGAATCCACCCTCGCATCTAAGGACTTTACGATAAATATGGCTATGTCCCATGACCAACCTTTTCCAGGTGGATGGGGAACCACGGATAGCATTAGTAGTGTCGATTTTGTTAGGAATCAACTAGCGGTAACGCCTGAGTTCAAGGCGGATGTTGGGATGGTACAGACATTTCTAGTTCCTGAAGGTGTTAGAATTCAAAGTGGAATAGCTGGTCCTCAAATATGTAACGGTGTACTCTATCCAGGAGGTGCAAATCAAATAGAGATTGTTAATTTAGTTGATCGAAGGATGTTAGTACCAATTGGAGATCCTGTTTATATACAATAAGGAGCGGTCTATGAACAAAATAGAAGATTTCAAACTTGAGCTTGATATGCATAAATTCACTTGGAATTACAATGGCGAAATGAAGGAAAAGCAATTCTTACACAAAATCGATATTTGTATCGAATTGCTTGATAAATCAGGATTTGCGATAGTAGGTTCCTTGGAAGAATTTGGCAAATCAAATGCCATGCTAATGAATGCTGACGGAACAATTAGAGCACAACTGAGGATCCCGGAGAGCTTGAGAGACTCAATTTGTTTTTATCAAATCTACTATGTTAATCAGGAGTTGACAGGTATTATCGCTTGTAGGTATGGCTCTGATTTCTCTTGTACGATTGACGAAAAAACAGGTGAATGCAGCAACATACATGAAACACGATAAATCACGGGAACATCCTCAAGATAATGTCTGTGATGAAAGGAATAAATCCAGAATACGCACCTTGACATTACGAATACGATTACCGTAACCTTCTCGTCCGCCTGATCCGGGCGGGAGGAAGAACCGGCGAACCGGGCAGCTATACGTACGACTTCTCGAAAATCACGTCGTATACCTACACCGCCGACGGAAAAGTATCCACCGCAACCGACCGGAACGGCGCGGTCACCGTTTTGGCATACGACATCCACGGGAACCTCCTCTCGAGGACGGTGACCGAGGGCGCCGTATCGCAGTCGATCTCGTACACCTACGATCATAATGGCAACGTTCTTACGATGACCGACGGCACCGGCACGACGGCACGGACCTACGATGCCTGGAACCGGACGACCGCCAAGACCGTTCCGGACATCGGGACCTCGTTCTATACATATGACATCATCGACGGTTTCGATGCCGGCTGCTCGGCTGAATCCACGGTCGACCCCAAGGGCAATGTCACGGTAAAGGTCTACGACCGCGTCGGCCGCCTGATCTACGTCCTCGCCGACAGCATGACCACCTCGTACGCGTACTACGACGACGGCGCTCTCCAGAGCGTGGTCTATGGCAACGGCTCGAGGGAAGACTACACCTACACGCCCGACAAGCTCCTGAAGACGCTGGTCAATAAAGCCATTGACGGCACGACCATCGACTCCTACGAATACACCTACGACGCGGCCCACAATCTCCTCTCGAAAACCGACTCCAAGGGCGTAACATCCTATACCTACGACGCGATGAACCGCTTGCTGAAAGTCACCGAACCATCCGGCAAAACCACCGTCTATACCTACGATGCCGCCGGCAACCGCGCGTCCCAGACCGAGACCGAGGGAAGCGACGTAACCGCGACAACATACACATACGACGCGTTGAACCGCCTGCTCCGGACGTCCGAGAGCTTTAACGGCACGCTCGCGAGAACCGTCGATTACGTCTACGACAACAATGGAAATCTCCTGAATGTCACCTCCGTCACGTATACAGACGGTACGGCCGGATCCCCCGTGCTCGAACAGAGCAATACTTACGATCTCACAAACCAGCTCATCCGGACCGTCACATCCGACGGCACCACTGTCGAAAACACCTACAACGGTGATGGTCTTCGCGTCGTCAAATCCGTAAATGGCAACCTGACAAGGTTCCTCTATCAGTACGACAAAATCGTACTGGAACTCAACGCCCTGGGCGACCAGACGGGCCGGAATGTCTACGGTCTAAACCTGATCTCCCGTACCTTCGGAGAGGATACGTTCTTCTATTTCTACAACGGCCACGCCGATGTCACGGCACTCCTTGCCTCGGACGGAACGATCGCCGCGACCTACTACTACGACGCGTTCGGCAATATCCTCGATCAGACGGGAACCGCGACGAGCAACATCCTTTATGCCGGCTATCAGTACGATCCGGAGACAGGGCTCTACTACCTGAACGCCCGCATGTACGATCCGGTCACCGCAAGGTTCATACAGGAAGATACGTATCTCGGAAGCCGGAATGACGTGCTGAGCCTCAATCTGTACACGTACTGCCACAACGAGCCGATGATGTACTGGGATCCGAGTGGACATAACTGGTGGAGCGATGCAACAGCGTGGGCGGGAGATGTCGTAAAGACAGTAGCCGGCGCAGTTGTAAATACTGCTAAGAGTACGGCTAAAGAAGCGCTGCAAACAGTTGCTCAAGCTACAGATAAGTTAGGCAATGCAGTAAAAACGGCATTCACACAAAAGAACGGCATACAAAATGCGGTTAATGCATATTTTGATTATCAGGATACGCCACTGAAATTAATCGATATAGCCTGCAAGAATGTCAATAAATTACAGACACAAGTCATGGAATACACAGAAAAGAAGCTGGGCATTGATACGAATAACGGCGTTGTCAAAGCAGTTAACAACGTTGGGAAGTTTTCTTTAGGATGGTCAGAGGGTGTTGTACAGTGGACAGCATCAGCTGTAACTGGTGCAGCCAAACTTATAAATCCGCTATATGGATCCTATGTAGGGAGTAAGACGAAGGATACAGTTGAAAGTATTATTAACACTCCCACTTATCAGCAGATTTTCAGTGGTATTCAGAAAAATCCGACGGATGTAATCGGTAACGCCGGTAAGTTATATTCTGCAAACTGGAATTTGGCCATATCTTATGTACAAAATCAGTATAATGAAACTATTCAGGATCCTTATAAATGCGGTCAATTCGCATCGAAAGCGACGTTGGATGTTGCATCATTATGTCTGGGTGTCGGGGAAGCAACATCCGCTTCCGATGCAGCAAAGGCAGATCTGGCGGTAGCAGAAGCTGAAAAAGTCGCAGATACAGCTGTAGATGTTGGCAAAATTGCTGCCAATTCTGCGGATGCTGCAGTAGATGTTGGTAAAATCGCAACGTATTCTGCGGATGATATAGCGAACGTTGCTGCATCTGAAGATGAATTAATTCATGTTTATAGAGGGACATCAAATGTAGCTGAAAAAATGGCATATGACGAAACCGGACATCTTCTTAGTGATGCTGCACTATCAACATATATGGAAAGTGGAAGTCTTGATGCGGCATACGAAACTGCAAAGTTAACTCATAAGTCATGGTTGGAAATATGGGGAAGTGAAACTGAGTATGTACAAGCCCATGGAGGGTTTGGGTTCGAACTTTCTCGAGAATTTCAGCTTGATAGAACTTTGATATCAGTCTCGACAGATAGGACGATAGCGGAAAGATTTGCTGGTCAGTATGGAACGGTCTACGAGGCATTCTTACCAAAGTCTACACTTATTCCACAAACGTTAATTGGTGCTGGCGAAAGTGAGTTTTTAATTAAATACGGTTCAGGAGGATTTATATGAAAATAACTGATATTTCGACGCGTATTGAAATTGTAAATGAAGAGATTCTCTATATTATGGATCTAAATCAAGTGGCTAAATTGACGAGTGTGGACGAAATTGACGGAGTTACACTAGGTGGCTCTGATATAGTAAACTCATTAATGAAAATGAAGGAATTTATTGAAAATCACAATGAATTTGTCTTAGCAATGTATAAGGGCAATTTTGGACAAACTAGATATAGATGGCTATTTTGTCCTTTATATCAAATTGACAATAAGTGGACTAAAGTTCAAATCGAATATATTGTATGCGATAATTGCGGGTGGAAAGGCAAGATAGCGAATCCAACGATGCCAAGTTTATATTTTACAGTAAAGAATAGAATAGAAGCCTTAGACAAAGCTTGGAATCTTCCCAGAATGAAGTGTCCAAATTGTAGAAAGGACTTTAATCAATACTGCATATGGGTTGAATAAGAAAAGCATGAGAATATTCTTGTTTAGCATTCTCTAACAAGAGAATTATTAAATAGTTTTCCTTCACAATGGCAGACTTTCATTTTTTACAGGCCATTCCGACGGTGTTTTTCGACATCGCGGTGACATAACCGCCGCTCTGATCGAAAGATCCTTTTCCGTGCCGCGGCCGTCGAGCCGGATCATCTCACGAAAGTGGAGACGAACGACTGCTCTAACCGGTTCGATGTCCTCGTCGGTCAGGATGGACACCTTGCGTTTCGGATGGATGCCTTCCTTGTGAAGTATGTATTGAAGTACGGTAGTGAGTTAGGAACGCGGGCTTGCTTTTCAGGAACCGACGGTAGAATTCGTTGTGAAACTTCCTGGGAAATAGCAGGATCGCATTCCGCACGGATAACGTGTCCTAAATCATGCACTTTGACGAAATAATAATGTCCATTCTTAATTGGCACTTACGACCCCTTGAACCGCCTCATTCTAGTAAAAGATGCCTACGACCATACCGTGATGAAGTACACCTATGACTTGAACAGCCGTCAGATACGTCCTCGCCGACAGCATGACCACCTCGTACGCCTACTACGACGACGGCGCTCTTCAGAGCGTCGCCTACGGCAACGGCTCGAGGGAAGATTACACCTATACGGCCGACCAGACATAACCGCAACAACCTACAGCTGCGATGCGTTGAGCCGCCTTTTACAGACCTCCGAGAGCCTGAACGGAACCCTCGCGAGAACTGTCGATTACGCATACGACAACAACGGAAATCTGCTGACCGTCACATCGGTCACGTACACAGACGGTGTGGCCGGAGCCCCCGTACTTGAACAGAACAATACCTACGATCTCACAAACCAGCTCATCCGGACTGTCACTTCCGGCGGAACCATCGTCGAAAACACCTACAACGGCGATGGACTTCGCGTCGTCAAATCCGTCAACGGCAGCCTGACAAGATTCCTCTATCAGTACGACAAAATCGTGCTGGAACTGAACGCCCTGGGCGACCAGACAGGCCGAAATGTCTACGGCCTCAACCTCATTTCGCGCACCTTCGGCGAGGACACGTTCTTCTATTTCTACAACGGCCACGCGGACGTCACGGCACTCCTTGCCTCAGACGGAACAATCGCCGCGACCTACTACTATGACGCATTCGGGAATATCCTCGATCAGACGGGAACGGCGACGAGCAATATTCTCTATGCCGGATACCAGTACGATCCGGAGACAGGTCTCTACTATCTGAACGCCCGCATGTACGATCCAGTCACTGCAAGGTTCATACAGGAGGATACGTATCTGGGCGAGCGGAATGATCCGCTCAGCTTGAATCTGTATACGTACTGTAAAAATTCGCCGATACGGTATTCAGATCCGACTGGTCACAACACGCAGGAAGATTATAAGTATCAGCAGGACATGTTTGCAAGACAGAGGAAATCTTCAACGCGGGATGCGTATGAGTATCAGACGCGTACCACGGCATCACTGACTAAACAAGCGGAAATTGCGCAAGAAAAGAAAAATCAAGACAACTTAATAACCGCTATAGGGATCGGTGCTCTAGCGGTTGGTTGTATTGTGCTTGGCATTGTTACCATGGGTGCGGCGGTTCCTGTGATTGCGATTGCGGGAGCTGGATTATTGGGTGCCGGAATTGGTATCGGCATGACTGAAATCCAAGATCTTTCCGATAATGGCACTATCGATTATGGTTTTAACACATATGCCGGAGCGGCCGCAGGGGGATTTGTAGCAGGCGCTACACTTCCATATAGTGCCGGAGCTGGCCTTGCCGGAGTTATGGGTGCAGGTGCTTTGAGCAGCATGGCGGGGAATGCTACTAATCAAATGATTTCAACCGGGAAAGTAAACGCTTCGCAATTCGCAATAGCAGGAGTAACCGGCGCACTTACGTGCGGTATTGCATCCATGGCACCGCAAACGGTTACTGCAGTAACTCAAGGTGTTAAGAGCATAAGCAGTAAATTGACTGCCAGCAGTGCAAATGCTACAGTAAATGCAGCAGATACGCAGATTGTGCAAGGCAATTTAGGAACTGCTGGTTCTCAAGCGATATCGAATACTCAAACATCAGGAGTAGGAGCTGGAAGCGGGGTAAAAACTGATTTCTATGTATTACCAAGTGGTGAGGCTTTTCCGGCGACAGCTTATAGATATATGGATTCAAATAATGCGGTTGAAGCATTAACAACAGGTCAACAATATACTACGTATATAGGAATTGAGAACTATGAATCTGCAGCAGTAGTACGTGATGCGTGTCAAATTTCACCATTTTGGAGTGATTGCAAGGTAAGAGGTACCTTTGACACGTTACAAATCATTGATGATATTTATGTTCCTACGACGTTAGGTAATACTACCAATATTCCAGAACCTTTTGCAGTAAGTTATCCACAGTATGGATATGGTAATGCGCAACAATTTCGTGTGGACAAAGTTGTCAAATTTTCAGATGTTACAATTATAGGAGATTAGTATGGAAAATGAGTATATTATTCAAAAAGTTAGAGAGCTGTATGAAAAATATGGTGTGCCTTCTGGTTTTCTTGATTTGTTAAGCGATGAAGAAAAAATAAGAGGCATGAAAGGTGTTTTGGCTGAATTGGATTTAAAGAAGAAAAAGGATTACAGTGGTGAAGATATAATTATTATACGTAAAATTTATGCGTTGCTGTGCTGAATATGTATGAATATAGAAAGTGGCAAACGGAAAGAATATTCTGATTTAGGATATCCATCTATACCTATGACATCATAGATCTATTCATGTCGGTGCAGTTCGTCCCAAGTATCGTCCGCCCCCCATAAAGCATCCATAAATGCGCACTTTGACAAAACAATAATGTTCACTCTTTTTAGCACCTACGACGTCTTAAACCGTCTCATCCTCGTCAAAGACGCCTACGACCATACCGTGATGAAGTACACCTATGACTTGGGTAGCCGCCAGACTACCGCGACAAACGCACTCGGCCAGACGACCACCTATTGGTACGACAAGAACAACCGTCTGCTCGCAACCACCGATGCCGCAGGTGACACCATTAGCAAAACCTACAACAATCTCGGTTCGCAGGACTCTGCGGCCGACGGACTCGGGAATAGAACCTTCTATGCCTACGACGGCATGGGCCGACTTATCCGGGTAACGCTTCCCAACGGCGAAACGACAATCTATACCTATGACAACAACGGCAACGTTCTCACCATGACCGATGCTGCCGGTAATGTGACCGCTTACGAATACGATTACCGCAACCTTCTCATCCGCCTGATCCGGGCGGGAGGAAGAACCGGCGAACCGGGAAGCTATACGTACGACTTTTCGAAAATCACATTGTACACCTACACCGCCGACGGAAGAGTATCCACCGTAACGGACCGGAACGGCGCGGTCACCGTCTGCGTATACGATATCCACGGGAACCTCCTGAGCAAGACCGTGACCGAGGGCGCCGCATCGCAGTCGATCTCGTACACCTACGACCATAACGGCAACGTCCTGACGATGACGGACGGGACCGGCACGACGACACGGACCTACGATGCCTGGAACCGTACGACCACCAAGACCGTGCCCGACATCGGCACCTCGTTCTATACCTACGACATTACCGACGGATTCGACGCCGGCTGCTCGGCCGAATCCACCGTCGACCCGAAGGGAAACGTCACGGTCAAGGTCTACGACCGTGTCGGCCGCCTGATTTACGTCCTCGCCGACAGCATGACAACCTCGTACGCGTACTACGCCGACGGCTCGCTCCAGAGCGTCGCCTACGGCAACGGCTCGAGAGAAGATTACACCTACACGGCCGACAAGCTCCTGAAAACACTCGTCAACAAAGCCATCGACGGCACGATCATCGACTCGTACGAATACACGTACGACGCGGCCCACAATCTCCTCTCGAAAACCGACTCCAAGGGCGTAACATCCTATACCTACGATGCGATGAACCGCCTCCTGACCGTCACCGAACCGTCCGGAAAAATCACCGCCTACACCTACGATGCCGCCGGCAACCGCTCGTCCCAGACCGAGACCGAGGGCACCGACGTAACCGCTACAACCTACACATACGACGCGCTGAACCGTCTTTTACAGACCTCTGAGCGTCTGAACGGAACCCTCTCGAGAACCGTCGATTACGCCTACGACAACAATGGGAATCTCCTGACCGTCACATCCGTCACGTACACAGACGGAACGGCCGGATCTCCCGTACTCGAGCAGAACAATACCTACGATCTTCTAAACCAGCTCATCCGGACCGTCACCTCCGATGGCACCACTGTCGAAAACACCTACAACGGAGACGGCCTTCGCGTCGTCAAATCCGTAAACGGCAGCGCGACATGGTTCCTCTATCAGTACGACAAAATCGTACTGGAGCTGAACGCCCTGGGTGACCAGACGGGCCGGAATGTCTACGGCCTCAATCTCATTTCGCGCACCTTCGGCGAAGACACGTTCTTCTATTTCTACAACGGCCACGCGGACGTCACTGCACTCCTTGCCTCGGACGGAACGATCGCCGCGACCTACTATTACGACGCGTTCGGAAACATACTCGATCAGACGGGAACCGCAACGAGCAATATTCTCTACGCCGGCTACCAGTACGATCCGGAGACCGGACTCTACTATCTGAACGCCCGCATGTACGATCCGGTCACGGCAAGGTTCATACAGGAAGATTCGTATCTGGGTAGCCGGAACGACGCGCTGAGCTTGAACCTTTATACGTACTGTAAAAATTCGCCGATACGGTATTCAGATCCGACTGGACACAGGGAAGTGGAAGGAACGGAGATCGGGGGGCATACAGAACACAAAAAAGGCGTATCGAAAAGGCCAAAATCTGGCAGTTTACCTCTTGGGACAAGCATGACCAGAGGCACGAGAGTAGATCTATCGAAGATCAACTTCAGCGACCCATCAAGTATCGCAAACACCGCTAAGAGTTTACTTGGAACATATTTTGAAGTGCAGGATATACCTCTAAAAATGCTTGACAATGCGGTCGAAGGGGCCAATAAACTGCAAACGCAAAGTATAGATTTTTTCGAAAAACAGTTGCATCTTGATCCGAACAACAAATACGTAAATGCATTCAACAATTGCGGTAAGTTTATGACCGGAATGGGAGAAGGTGGCGTCCTGTGGTCAGCTGAAACCATTTCAGGTACAGCCAAAATGATAAATCCCCTCTATTGGGTATATGCAGGAAGTCAGATCAGTGATACCGGTATGAGTATTCTCAGCACTCCGGTGTGGCAGAATACTATCACAGAAATAAAAGATAATCCGGGAGATATCTGGAACAATTATATGAAAATATACACAGTAGGTACTGTGACTGAATGGAATCTTATATCGTCTGCTGTGAATAACACGTATAATGAGATTAGTCAAGATCCTTACAAGGCCGGACAATTCACATATGAAAGTATACTGGATGTTGCATCGTTGGCTTTAGGTGTGAGTGAAGCAACGACTGCATCAAAAGCGACAAAAGCGGATCTGGCTGCTGCCAATGCCTCAGGGGCGGAGGTTATAGAGGGACAGAATAAAGTTGGATCATTGGTAATTGAGCAAGGTGGTAAATATTCAGCAAGTGAAATAAAAGCTGCAAACTATATGAAGGATCTTGGGAATGATGTAACGCTGAGACTGCCTACTGGTACTAGAGCTGGTGGGTGTACATCGGACTTGCTTGTGAATGGTGTGAATTATGATGTATACACTCCTATTACAAGTAATCCTGATAGAATCATTTCCGCAATTGCTGGAAAGAAAGACCAAACTGTAGGAATTGTACTTGATTTATCTCTAACAAATGTATCTGCTTCACAGTTGGGGGACGTTATGGCAAGATTGAAGGGTAAAGGAGTTACAACTATTACTAATGTAATAATTATGGAATAACAGGAGGCTTATTATGCCTAAATTTCTATGTGAATGTGGAGAGACTCTATCATATAGCGAAATTCCTTGTAAGATCGTATATAAATTTATATCAGATGTTGATTATGATCAGTTTCATGGAGAGATTAACGCAGAAGATTTGTACATTCAAATGAAAAGTTTCATAGAATGTAAGAATTGTAAAAGATTATGGGTGTTCTGGAATGGATATCAAAAGCAACCTACACAATATATGTTAATGAATAAAAGTGAACCGGAAGTTTGAGAGTGTGATACAGTTCAGTCTGGTGTCAACTTTTTTATGCTTCATAATATGTTGACATATGTTAACTCAAACTGTGATTCCGCTTTGGACAGACTCTCCGGGATCTTTAGTCGCGGCTCCCCCCTCACCCCTGACACCCCGGGCAATAATATACAGAGCCTCCCATGTAGCTCTCTTTCACAATAACGGCCCCGCATCTCTTGTAGGCTGTCCCGACGGTGTTTTTCGACATCGACGTTACATAGCTTCCGATCTGATCGAATAGATCCTTTTCCGTGTCGCGTCCGCCGAGCCGTATCATCTCTCGAAGAGTGGAGACGACCGACTGCTCCAGTCGGTCTATCTCTTCGTCAGATAGGGTGGACGCCTTGCGCTTCGGATGGATGCCTGCCTCATAAAGTATATCCAGCAGCACGCCGTTCCCGATCCCGGGGTAGCGCTGTTCCGTAGCCAGAAAGGCTTTCGCGCTTAAGGTCGGCTTGCTTTCCAGGAGACGGCGGCTAAATTCATCGTGAAAAGACTTGGAAAACGGAGTGATCGCATTTCGGCTGGCGAGATAGTAGTTGTTGTCGAAGGTGTCGTCATTACAGGATGGGATGGTTATTGAACATGGATATAAAGGTATTAAGCAAAGCAGAGCTGCCTAGCGGGTTCGTCTACCCGGATTCGTTTCTAAAAGTTATTCGTTTAGATCTAACGAATCTTGAACCATGGTATATTATGACGAGAACAGAAGCACAAATGAGAATCAAGGGCATGCAGATCAGGTATCCGCAGAGTGGGTTAATACCTTTTGCGCGGCGCGGAGACAATGATGATGTTGCTTGTTTCCAGATGGATAAGGGCGAGGAAATACAAATAATCCATGATTTTGCCTCAGTCGGTTATGAACAGAGAAAAACATACGCGACATTTTGGGACTGGTATCGAGATGCCATGGAAGAGATGATTCAATTTGAATAATGAGGTTAATATGGACTACATAAATCTGAGCAAGGAAGTGTCATATGCTCTGCGGCATGCTCCGTGGGAATATGAATTGGAACTGGATGAAGGTGGTTGGGTCGAGATCAATCAGCTGATTGATTCTTTTCGAGAATCCAAAGAATGGTCGAATTTGGAAGAACGGGACTTCCATATAATGATTGAACAGTCCTTGAAAAAGCGCCATGAAATACAAAATCATCGGATAAGGGCATTATACGGACACTCTGTCCCGCAGAAAATTATGAAAGAACCAATGGAGCCGCCGGAAATTCTCTATCATGGGACGGCAAGACGTTTTGTTGATTCAATTAGGGAAAAAGGATTGTTGCCGCAGAATCGACAATATGTCCATTTGTCGATGGACGTTGAAACGGCGATGCAGGTAGGAGCGCGACGCGATGATGAGCCGGTATTGTTAAGCGTCATCGCTCTGACAGCATCGAAGGAAGGCATCAAATTCTATCTTGGCAATGATAAAGTCTGGTTGGCGGATGCGATTCCCAGTAGATTTATTATTTAGTGATGTCCTTGATCGTTCTGGAATTTGCTTAGATACCAATAGAAAACATCAGTTGTTTATCGGGGGAACAAATATGCATGAATTAACAGCAAATGAAAAGCAGAAATTATTGGACAGGCTTGGGAAAAGAGTAATTGAGCATGTACGAGATGTATCGCTTGAAATCGGAATGGATATCGCAAAAGGAACAACTGCTAATCCAATTAAGAAGGACCAGTATTCAAGTCTTGCGAATCTTTCAGATGATGAGAAAGAACTGGTTTGCGATTTGCTTTCGGAAACAATAACCGACACCATATATAATTTTCTTAGTATGTTGGAAGCACACTCGAATGAAATGAGATTCGTAATCTTAAACGGCGACGCAGAGTATGACCTGCGTGAAATTTCCGAAGATTTAGGCAGTGAAATCACATTTCAGGATGAAGATGGTTGGATTCAGAAATTTTCGAAAATCGGACGGAATATTCTATAATAAACGCCAAGTGTCAGCGCAGTCATTTACGTATACGACTGTTCAAATATTAACCAAGGATAGCCAAGTGTGTATAAGAATATTTCGGACAATTCGAGGTGTTTGTATATGATTCATGAAGTTTTTGGCCAAATCCAATATGATTATTTATGGAGCAAAACATTTGAAATTCGTATATTTGGACAAAAAGAAGTTGGGGTACTGAATATTTCAGGAGAGGAAGATGAAGAAATAGCTCAAAATCAGATAGATGCATTTACAGAATTCGAATTGCACAAGAGTCGTTTAATCGAGTCAACAGAAACAGCGTTGTTTGATTATTATCAGAGTGTCATTGATGAGTACAGAGATCGTTATGGAAATGCCGCTGATGAATATGCACCATATATCAACGATGTTGAGGATATGAAATCATTGCTTAAATTTGAAGCAATAAATTTACCATATTCGTTTATTGATAATCAACGCGTAGTTGGCATTTTGTTTAAAGCAAAATGGGAAGTTGAGCACGGCGTCGCCGTAAAAATTTTTAATGGCAAAATAGTTGACGTCGGATTTCAGGAAATTGTACTGTAGATATCAAGTGGTTGATTCAAGAGAAGCAACCATTAGAATCTGTCAATCGGAATAATCATGAGATTCTAAGGACAGGTCGATTCAATCCATAAAGATTTACGAGGCTTATCTAATGATGCTCACGGAAAATATCGGAAACTTTAAGAAATACAGAATATGGTTGGACGAAAGTTTTTCATATGCATGTGAAAAAAACAATTAGCGCGACAATACTGGCAACTCACATATGGAAAGCGGATAGTCATCGGATCACGATGGAATTATTCATGGTGCCGAGACATTATGCTTTATTATGCTTTGATTATTGCTATAATAAAGGAAATGAATTGATAGTTAATGTCAATGTAACGTCGTACTCAGATAATAGAAATCTCGGAACACTGTCTCTGCCATCTGATCATGTACACGATGGGATATCAAGCGAATATGCACAGACAATTTTGGATACTGCCGTTAGAGTTCTTGGCGAATCTAATAATAGAACATCAGGCGAATTGGGAAAGTTATTTGACAGCGAAATGCAGCACTGACGCAAGCCCTATGAGGGGTGAAAAGGTATAGGCGTTTTCGATTAGCCACAATTTTACGAGTTTATGCGAGCAGGGAATCTTAAAAATTGTACTATGATTCGCATGGATGCAGTTGTTTTCACTGGAGGAAGAGCAATGATCGTTAGAAGAATAACAACCGCTTTGCTTCTTTTACTGACTAGTATCGGCATCTCTGCCTGCGCGCCCAAAGATATACCAGCCGAATCGTCGGCCATTGTGACAACAACTGCAGCATTAGAAGCAACCGTGGTTCCGACTTTAACCCCAAACGCTGTTCCAACATATGCCCCCGGAACCGATCTCTTCGGAATGCTTTCCGTTACGGGAGAAGTCGTTATTGAACCTAAGTACGAGTGCTTGGATCTTTTTTCTGATGAAGGTCTGGCTCGATACGAAGATCATGGGCTGTGGGGATTTGTAAACGAGCAGGGTGAAGAAGTGATACCTGCGCAATACGACGATGTGAAATCGTTCTCGGATAGTTTGGCAGCGGTCAAAGTAGATGGCCTTTATGGGTTTGTTGACACGACGGGGAAAATGGTCATTGAGCCTCATTATTTGGACATTGGGAGTGGCTTTCGGTTTGGAAGATGTGTATTCTCTGAAAACGGCAAGATAGGTTTGATTGACAAGAATGGAGAAGTCATTCTCGATCCTCAATACAAATCTATCGATTTAGTGTGTGAGGAATATTCTGTTGCAGAAGACGTAAATGGTAAATGCGGGATTATTGACCGGGATGGCAACAACGTTGTTGATTGCCAGTATCCGGATATTTATTTTGTAACGAACAACGGATTCTATTTTGTCTCAGGAGCGGAAACGGACATAAGGGACAAAATGTATGATCTCGAGGGGAATCTGCAATTCGTTTATAAAAATATAGTACCTGACCTGGATCATCTAGCGCGTTTACTTAATCAGGATTCACTTATTAACGTTTCTCCGGATGATGCTTCGCCTGAAGCGAGTGGAAAGTGGGGACTGTTTGATCTTGCCGCAGGAACATATGTGATAGAACCCATTTACGACAGTATAGAGTATAGCTCCGGATATAGTTTTGCTTTTATTTGTATTGGGGATACTTGGGGAATTGCAGATGTTTCTACCGGAAAAGTTCTTCTTGATTGTACGAATAAAGGAGAAAAGAAATACGAGAGTTGCGGCTATATTCTGTACGAAGGCGAGAAGGATCTCTGGGGAGTTATGACTCTGAACGGAACCAGTGTTCTTCCCGCGGTTTATGAGAAAATTGTCTGCTCGTCAAATGGTTCTTTTGGCGTTGTGAAGGACAGCAAAAGCTTTCTGCTGGATGCTGAAGGAACTACTTTAAAGGAGCTATCGGATTCCGTGATCGTTGCGTATGTGCCTTCGATGAATCGATGGATATATACAAACGACTACTACACAGAATCCGTTCCGATGTATGGCGTAATGAATTATGACGGGTCCGTTTTTATGGAACCGTCATTTGAAGACTATTATCTATATGCCAAAAGCTTAATTGACTCCTATTACTACCCTAATCCGATAAACCCATTGAATTCATCGTTAATTATTGACATCAGAGCAATTGTCGATGGTGGTGGATATCCGGTATATGCTGTCGTAAATGAAAACGGATATTCGAGTGAATCGCTGTATCGAGACTTCGATTTTTTCCCGGATCAGAAAGTTCTGGTGGTTACAGATGCGTCGGGAATGTCCGGACTCGTGTCCTATGACGGAACTGTTCTATTTGAGCCTGGAGCATGTCAATTTTTCATGAATAAGAGCAGCGACGAAGAAGATAATAAACTATTATACGACCAATACAACGATTCCGATTACTTGATATATATAGAATCGATTAGTTGAGAGATATTTGTATAGCGATCTAGATGCTACTCGCATTTCATGAGTAGGAATGGAATTACGAGCGATTGATCAGGAGGTTAATATGAAGAAGAGCCATACTGCCATATTGCTTACAATTCTTATTGGATGTTTATTCCTGTTTCCCGCTTGCGGAAGAAATTTCAATCAACCAAACGCATTAGAAACAATGAATCCAATGGTTTATGAAGAGAATACAGATAGTGGTCTATATTTTGAGTCGATTAGAGCACTAGGAGACCATGGTGCTAACCGAGAAGGCGTTGATTATCCTTCTATTGATCACTTATTATATATATATCTGACAGATTACATTGGAAGTGGGAACCCAGGACATTCACTTCTTGTGGATATAAAGTATGAAAAAGCATACTACTCGATAAATCTTGAATTTCTTACAGACGGATATTGGAGTTCAAACTACACAGAAGTAGACCTATCTCAAACTGATATTAATGCGATTACACAATTTTCTAGTGTTCAAGGTATTTTGGACTGGAAAGACGATTACCATACAGATAAGGGAGAAACACAATGGTTAATATCTATGTATTTTGACGATGGTAGCTATTTTCAATCCGGCGGGGAATATTATCCGGATGAATATGAAGAGTTAGAAAATGATATCTGGCCTCTGCTTTCAGATAAATCGGGAGAAGAACTGTGGTGGATGCGAGGCAGGCCTTGAGTTATCCGATTTGTATATTAAGACGACGAGAATGGCACATTGATTCAATGCAATAACCAGTCAGGCCGGGAGGATAATAGATGAAGCATTTTAAGCGTAAAATCTTCTCTTTGATTCTTATACTCGTACTGTTAGTCTCAACCACAGGGTGCTTTCATATATATTCGAAAGAAAACGTGATAATGGTTTCACAAATTTTCTGTGCTGTTCCTGGAGCAAGAACTATAGACGAACATGTTATCGACTACAAATTTCTCGATACGGATGACTATGGTCGCAAACTTTTTGCTTTCGCGATTTGCACTTCCGGAGGATTAACAGGTATTTGCATTCTTAAAAAATATAATAATAAATATGTTTATTATTATGATAATACTTCATATCTTTGTATAGAACCATTCAACACGTATTCATCGGAGCAGTTGGACGATTTGAAAGACGCAAATGATTGGAACAAAACAATCAATGAGGACAAGATGATTAAGAGACCAGTTGGCGACATATTTCATCTATTTCCTGCTAGAAAATCGTCTTTTGATTATGGAATAGCCCAAAATGCATTTTATAACACGATCAGTGAGGATAAAAAAATATCAACATATACTACATTTTTCGATTGTAGCCAAACCGGACAAGAAATTTTCTTTGTTTCCAGAGTTACAGGAGAAGTAACTGATGCCGGATATCAAGTAATTTATGTTGATAATTACCTAATGATTCTCAATTCTGATGGATCCTACGATTCGAAAAATTATCTTGTAAAGCTGGAAGATGTTAAAAACAGCAATGCTCAACTGGCTGAGATCAAAGAGAAAAACGGTTGGGTTGGATAGGTGTTTGAAGAAAAAAGTAATGTTTGAATTGTTTATATACAAGAGGTAAAAGATATGAATGAAGAACTGATAAAGGCCGCACTAGAATACATCAATAATGTTGACGCAATATGTTACCAAATGATTGAGAGCTTGCAATTAAAGACGAAATCTGACTTTTGGGATTATAGAAAAACACATTACATGATGGAATATGAAACAGGTGGGTTAAAATATCAGTTCCATGGAAGAGGCTGTAGGGCGTTTAGCGATGTCTTTTTCTTGGACTGGGATTTTGGATATGGGAGTGGATGGTGTGGAATTGAACCTTATCTACTTGCTAGGACACTTCAAGAGAGCAATAACTGTCGTGCTGAATTCTATGATGGTACAAATATTAAGAAGGAATTTGAACGAGCCGTATTAGATGCTGAAATGTTCAAGAAGTATGATCTTTACTATTTTACAACACCGATTAGCGAGACTTATCAGCCGGATTTTCCAAAAGAGTGTGACACGCTAATAATTGAGCACTTCGGTTCTCAATGGGAAATCGAGCGCAATACGATGGTCAATAGGTTTATTAGTAAAAGCAATCGGGTTTCTAAACACATAGGAGAAAACCTAGATACGTATACACTGATATTTTTCCATGATGGTAAGGAAGTGTATACAATACCTTTTGATGATGTGGGATATCCGGAAAAAGCCGTTGAAATAATGTTTGAATTGATGAGAGCCTATAATTTTAAGACCATTCAATTCTAATCAATTATGAGAATAATTCGAAGTACTCAGCAACACATGTTGGAATGGTATTAGGTCAGGAAAGAAATGGAAATATAGTTTTAATCGAAACAGCTAATGAGTTATCAATAAATGCAAACAAAGGACCGGTTCAATAATGTCGAATCCAGCGGAGGATTCCGAGCCGATATTATCGGTAGGGCGAATGTATCAAAATATATTAAATAGTACAATGTTAAAATAGGAGAGATAGTATTGGAAGCAATACAAGGAGGAACGCGAGTGCCAACAGGGTACTTAATGCCTGAAGGGCTATGGTAAACCATATTATCATCGAATTTGACTTGGATAAATAAATTAACGATGATTGTATTGCTTAATTGAAAGGTAGAAGTATGGAAAAGATGCCGCAGATCGAAGTAAGTTTTATACTATCTAGTGATGATGACAATATCGATAATATAACGGACAAATTGAGTATTATGCCAACTTCTGTGAGGAAAAAAGATAGTTTTAGAGTAAAAGAATTTGCACATGTTTCTTGGGAGTTAAGCACAGGATTAGAGGGATGCAAAGCGGTTTCTATACAGTTTAACAAAATCAAACAAATGCTGAGTGGCAAGGAAGGTATAATCAATACCATTTCCAAAGAATTTGAATTGAAAGTTATTTTCATTGTGATAGTGCATGCCGAAATAGGAGATGGTCCAGAAATCGTTTTGACAAGCGAAATAATTAATTATGCTAGCAACATAAATGCAGAAATTGGTTTTGATATTTACTATTATTAACGAGTCTGGTTCAAAAAAGAGAGCCTGCACTATGCTGGAAGATATAGTACAAGGAGAAATGATGACATTGTCGGAGTTGTTAGATATATCGAGTAACATAAGAGAAATTGAGGTGAACCATGGCAAAAAAAATCTTACTTACCATAGTATTGATGGTGTTGCTCTCCTTTATTTCTACAGCTTGTAGATTTATTCCCGTGGAGGCTGAGTTAACAAGCACATCGATTGCGGATATTATGACAATGGAAAGCGGGATTCAGCCGGCTACAGAAGAGTCACAGACCGTCCCGCCAAAGGAAACGACAGTACCCGCAATCTATCCTATAGCTCCCGAGAGACCCGGGTTTACCGACGGATGGGATCGTCCTCTGGAGATGATCGCAGGACCGGACTCCGTCATTCTGTGTGGAAACGGAGCTGCACTCAACATTGCCGGATACGTCAAAGGTACTCGTGAGAATTTCTACCCTCAAGGTGACACGTTTGAGATGTGCGGAGTCGGCCGGTATAAGATCGACGACAATCCTGCAATTCAGTATTCTGTCGATCGTTCTGTTTTTGCTTTTATTCTCAAGGATGAGGACCAAAGGGGAGAGACTGTTCCGGGTAAGTTAGTTATCTATGATGGCAGTACTGCGACAGACATTTCCGCTGATGTTTGGTCATTTGCTCTTTCTGCCGACGGGCAGAAGATCCTCTATCGGTCAGACAATACGGATCGGGAAAGGGGAGACAATCTTTTCTTTTATGATGTGAAAACCGGCGAGAGTTACCAAGTGTCGGATTGCGCGGGGCCTTCTTACTGCCTGTCACTCCTCGGGCAGACATTTCTTTACATGGAATATGACAGTTCCTCCATTACAACATCTTCTCGCGTCATGATAAAAACTGAAGGTGAAGACGCTCGCGAGCTTGCGACGGATATGATTCCTGCGGCTGTCGGAGATGATGGAACCTATGCATATGCTCTTGAGGAGAGCAAAGAAGAAACCTGTAATCTTTGGGTATTCTCGGGACAAGAAAGCCGTTGTATCGGGGAGAATGTCTTGCTCACAACGATACATCCCATTCTTTTCAATTCGGAATGCTCGGAAGCGATATTTTTCGCTGACGGGAATTATCTCTCTCGAGAGGGAGAAACAGGCGTTAAACTTGCGATCGAGGGCAGCATTTACGATTCGACGGCATTTTCTCATCTGCAATATCAACTGGCGGAGGAAGATCCCGAGATTCCTGGTAAGGAGATTTCTTCGATCCGATATTGCTGTACGGACAGTTTGCAACAGGTAATTCTCCTTTCCTCGAGCAAAGAAATGCAATTATGGCTGTCGGAGCCGGACGCGGATGTTGTGTTCTGGTTCTTTGATCATAAGAATAAGGTTCATAAGGTCAGCAAGGAAGAGGCTCTGGCGCTCTATGAAGGACAGGAGGAATATTTGACGAATTTGAATCGAGCTGCTGAGCAGGAGGCATACATCTACCGAGTACAAGAGACAGTATTCCATCGGAAAGGCATGCCGGATGTCATGTATTACTTGGACACGACAAATGGCGGCAGACAAGCGGCATCTTACATAGACCCATGGAATATCTCATCCCTCGAGGAGGGACGACAGAGTTATATCGGTGCTCACTATTTCGATCTCTATATGCTGGAGGCCCCATATGACGGGACTCCTGTCAGAGTTGCGGAAAATGTGAGTCAAGTATGGTCTGATGGTTTCGGTGTTTACTGTGTCAGCCTTATTGAGATTGACCAAAACTTGATCGCATATTTTAAGGGACAGGATAAGTATTTCTACCTGGACGAGGATTCAGGGACGTATTTCAACGAGCTGTGTATTTTAGGTGATACAAATGGGATCTACTCTAGCCCGGATGGAATAACATTTGCGCTTCAGGCGGAAACTATGCAGCGTTATTATCCAGCTGGAATTGGTTGATATTGACGGTGCGAAGCCGGTTCTCATTGCAGAGAATGTCGAAAATTTTGAGATAGGAGATTTTGGGGTGTATTACTTGCAGCTCAAAGAAGTTGTACCCAAAATAGTAGATTATTATGCAGGAGCCGGCAATCAATATGATGAATATAAGAACCTGTTAGATGAAGATCTTTACGATCAGAACAAGCTGTTCTATAGTGCCACCGGTACATCGTTCGAATACGTGACAGATATCGGACGACGCTATCTATATGGAGGATGAATCTTCGTATTGTGTTTTGAATGTTCATAGCCGTTTATGCAGATACTCGGGTTTGAAATAGCGATCAAGAAGCAAAACAGGAGAAGACATGAAAAAAGCAATCTTAATAATTGCACTAGTTGTAGGGTTGATGGTTATAGCGGCTGCCATTTTTATATACCCTTATATCAGACAAATAGAATTAGGCAAATCATTCTGTATAGTAATTGATGAAGACGAAGTGGTTGACTATAATGCGGTTGATCAGGATCAAATGTGCGGTAGAGTACATCGAATGTGGTTTGACATGATTCGAGAAACAGAAAGAGATGAACTGGTTCGTTATATGAAAGAAAATAATTATATAATTGCACCGGGATGTTACCATCTTCGTCAAGGTTACAAATTCGACGATTTACTGAAGGAACTGAAGTTTAAAGTGATAACACAAAAGGAGAAGTCGGATAGAACAGAATTAGGCAAATCATTCTACATACGAATCAAAGAAGACGAGGTGATTGACTACTATGCGGTTGATCAGGATCAGTACATAAATGGAATACCTCTAATATGGTTTGACGGGATTGGAGAAACAGAGAGAGAAAAACTGGTAAGTTACATGAAAGAAAACAATTATAAAATTGTACCGGGAAGATACCATCTTCGCCAAGGTTACAAATTCGATGACTTACTAAAGGAACTGAAGTTTGAAGTGATAACACAAACGGAGGAGTCGGATAGGGAAGTATAATCCGGCGAATGCAGTTCTCATGGTTGTGTCTGGCGCAAGTTCTATTAGTCTTGCCGATCAGAACGGAACGAATAGCGCATTGTGTATCGCGATATAAAGGAGCTATGAAATGAGCGAAGAACCACTTTATGAAATCAAGAACACCTTATCGAGAGAGCTCTGTGCTGAAGCAGTAAAGAAGATATTCTATGTAACAAAATACAACAAAAGAATGTTAGATTTAGCACTTGCTATTATTTCAACGTTTATGTTTGTTATTCTTTTCCCTACTATACTGGGAAGGATAATAAAACAATAGTCTTAGGTGGCGGGCATGGCTATAGTCAAGATGATTTGAATGCAGGCAAAAATCCATTCTATTTCTATGATGAAAAAGATGGTGAATTAGTATTAAATAATATGATGGGTACGGAGTATTACGCTGAATATTGCTCAACTATGGTTGCTGCTCCTGATGCATACAAAGAGGCTATTAAAAGTACACTACCTTTAACGACAAAAGTAGTTGATTCCTACCTTACAACAAAATATGATATATAATTGAAGAGGTGCTATGAAAAACATTAAAATATATATAATAATAGTTATTGCCACTTTTTTGCTATACATAGCGGCATGTACCGAGTACCCAAACGAAGCGACTGGAGTTGAAGATAGGGTGACAGATTCAAGTATATTGGTGACGATGAGTTCCACCGAAAACGAATCACAGGTACCGGAAGAATACGCAATAGAAACAATGCAACCGGTTGATTATAATGAGAACAATAAAGATGAATACTTCTTATCAATAGAAGCTCTTGGAAAAGTTTGTATTAACCGAAGTGATGTCGAATATCCAACTATGGATCATTTGCTGTACATATATCTTGTAGATCGTAAGGGAAGCGGCAATCCGGAACATTCTCTGCTCATTGATATTAAGTACGGGAAAGCTTATTACACAACGAATTCGATATTTCTTAGCGCAGGTTATTGGGGAGACGTTTATACAGCTGTTGATCTGTCAGAAACGGACATAGAGACAATTACCGGATTATCGAGTATTCAAGGTATTTTGAATTGGGAGGACTCTTATTCGGCAAAGCATGGAGATACCTACTGGTTATTAACTCTCTATTTTGACGACGGCAGCTATTTTCGATCAGGCGGGCAATGTTATCCCGAAGAATATGAGAAATTAGAAGAAGATATCTGGCCGCTAATTTCGGAAAAATCTGGCGAAGAGCTGTGGTGGATGCGGGGACGGCCATGAAGATGACTAGCTCAACTAAGAGGGAACAAAAGAAACAGCAGTAACGACCTAAGAACGCAAGAATAAAGCAGGAGATAGAGTCAAGAAACTCAGGAATAAATAATGATAATCGCGTAAATGAGGCCGCGTATCGAGTATCGACAGCACAGGACAATTGCTGTTCCATCAGGGAATTCATATAAACCACACGCATTCTTAGCACTTATATCCCCTGGCACCCCGGGCAATAATATACAGAGCCTCCCATATAGTTCTCTTTCACAATGACGGCGCCGCATCTTTTGCAGGCTTTACCGACGGTGTTTTTCGACATCGCCGTTACATAGCCGCCGCTCTGATCGAATAGATCCTTTTCCGTGTCGCGTCCACCGAGCCGTATCATCTCGCGAAGAGTGGAGACGACCGACTGCTCTAGTCGGTCTATCTCTTCGTCAGATAGGGTGGACACCTTGCGTTTCGGATGGATTCTTGCCTCGTAAAGTATATCCTGCAGCACGCCGTTCCCGATCCCGGGGAAGCGCTGCTCGGTAGCCAGAAAGGCTTTCGCGCTTAAGGTCGGCTTGCTTTTTCTTAACCGGAGGCTAAATTCGTCGTGAAACGACTTGGAAAACGGAGTGATCGCATTTCGGCTGGCGAGGTAGTATTTGTTGTCGAAGGTGTCGTCGTGCAGTGTGATGCTCCCGTACATGGCGACGGTAAAGACGAGGCTATGTCCGTCGCTTAGCTTGATCAGGAGCTGATATTCTGAAGGCTCTTTGCCTTCTCGCAGAAGCCGCAGATTGACACCGTCGCTGATGCATAGCTTCTTTCCGTTGTCGAAGGTGAGCTCCGCATAGATTCCGAAGCCTTTGGCGCCGGTGATGCGTGCGTCAAGAAGATCCTGCGGGAACTGGTCCGGCTCCGGTGTGAAGAAGCAGAACTTGTGCGGCTTTGTCGGCGGAAGTATCTGGTCAATTGTCCGCCCGACAACCAAGTCATTCAGCTGCCCCGCGAGTACTGTGGTTTCCGGTAACTCAAGCATGGTGGATTCCTCCTTGATATCCTTCTCTTTGGGTCTTAGGGGTGTTCGGACAAATACTTCTCGAACTTTTTCTCCGAAAAGATCTCGTTCGTCACGAATTGACCATCGTGAAAAAAGCTGTATGTCGTAAATGGCGACGGCGCGCTCTGTGCTTCCTCTGTCGTGGATATTTTATGCAGCGTGATCGGACGCCCTTGTTGTTCGGCAATCGCTGCGATCAGCGGCACATATTTGTCCGTATGAGGGCATTGATTCGAATAATAGAGGACCATACCCGGCTCATCGATCCGGCCTTCCCGGGCACAGGGCTTAAAGGCGGGGAGGGGCGAGCTGTCGGTAAACGGAAGATACAGCAGTTCGAAATACGGCTTTGCCGTGTCGGCGACAAGAAATCCTTTGTACTTCAGATAATCCGGATCGGACAGGAACGTCATCTTTTTGTGGCTCGACAACACAGCGAGCCCCGTTTTCCCTTTTGCTTTTGCATCGGCGATACATTGCTCCAGGAGCTGATTCGCATATCCCTGACCTTTGAATTGACCGGATACCCAGAAACAGTTGATGAACATATAGTCCGGAGCGAATATGGGGCACCATGCTTTCCCGGCAGGGAGGTACTCGATAAAGACCTTGCCCCGCTGATCGAGCTTCGTGAACACAAGGCCTTCCGGAATTCGCTCCGATAGCCAGGCCTTTTTCGAGCTGACGCAGGTCTCGCCCTTTTTGTCGGAGATGGCGCAGCAGATGTGCTCGCTCGCGAGGTTCTCAAGGGTCAGAGTGATGAATGCCATTTTCTATTCCTTTCTGACCGGATAACGAAGAATCGTCCTCATTTTTGAGGCTTCTGTTTTTCGAGGATCGGTAAGATAAATCTCGTGGTGTTTCCGAGTATCGGACAGATCGCTGATGAAGCCATTCTCCTTCATGAAGCCATTCATGCGGGCAAGAGTTTCCGGTTCTTCATCAAAGGGTCCCGCATGCATGCACTGGACGCAAGGGCCCTCCAAGTATCGGGTGAATCGCGCCTTCGACAGATCCAGATTTGGCTTCTTCTTCGCGACGATCTTGCAGGCGGTGCGGAATACGTCTTTCGCAACAAATTCCGGCTGGCGGATCATCATGGTCCAGGCAAATTTCGCCTTGTTGACAACGCCTTTCTCCTGATCCTCCGTAAACCACCAGAGTCCCTCAAGCGGCGGAACAACATATTCGAAATAACCGTCCGGGGTGTGACCGCTCCTGGGCATCATGCGGATCGCATAGGATAATGCATACAGGATCTCGACAGCCGCCTGGTACTCGCCCTCCGGATCGTTCGGATCACCCCGGCCGTCGACCTGAAGGAATACCATCTCCGGAACGTCGATCTGTACCGGTTCGTTCCCGGGGCCGTAGAGATTTTTCTCCTGTTTCTTAAAATCGTATATCATAGATTTCCCTCATTTCAATCTCTCCGGGGTGTCTTGATCGGGACAGTAATTGATATTCGCCTCTCTTGCCAAACGATACAGCATCGCGTAGTTCAGTTTCTTCATTTCGCCATTCACGATAAATCGCGTGCCGCATTGATGGAAATCAAAGGGGACTTGATGTCTCATGCACTGTTCGCGAACGGACAGCACCCAGGAGTAGTCGAGAGGCCTCGCATTGCTGTCCGACTCTCCTCCGACCAGTACCAGCTCGACACCTTGAAGATATTTTGAGATATCGACCGATTCGATCAGCGGCTGCAGGATGATGTTCTTATGCCGGATTGGCAGGGCTGAGAGGACGGAGAGCTTCCTGTCCGCCGCGTCCTGGTTCTCGACCGAGACGCCGACCGTCACGTTGTCATAGCCGTCGCCCCAGTCCTCCGGGATGCATTCCATGAAGCGATCGATCCGCTTGGTCAGGAAAAGGAAGTTAAGGTCGGGGCGGCGCTTTATCATGTCCCAGCATTCCGGACGCCACGGGTCCGCCTCTTCAAGCAGAAAATCCGAGGAGAAGCAGACGTATACTGTCTGACCGGGCTTCATCTTGTATTCGCCCTTTTTGTTCATCGCGACCGGTGCGTCAAAGGTGCCGAGCTTCACGATCTCATTCGTGTCGACACCTCTTTTCGCATCGCCCTTATGAATATAGCAATACCTGCAGCCTTCGCTGATTCGATGGCAGCCGCGCCAGGGATTCCACATCGACATTCCATTTCTCCGATCTTCTGATTTGATAGATAGCCGTCAGTTCTTCAAAGCGATATAGATATTGACATCTGCAGCACCGTTCTCGTTGCTTACATATTCTTCATAGTCGCCGGTGAAGGTCCGTTCCAGAGGAAGTGCCCAGATCGTATTCCAGGCTTCGGAAACGTCCTTGACTACGTCGCCGTGCACACGAAACATCGCATAGCGTCCGGCCGGAAGGGTCTTAGCTGTAAGATCCGGATTGCCATTCGCCGTTACTTCACAGCCGACTGTTACATCATACGTCATCTCTTTAAAATCGTAATTGCTGTAAAGTCCGACAAAGTAGCCGTTTGCCTTGTTCCGGATGGATTCGGCGATCTGCTTATCCATGATGTCCTGCCACAAGCCGCCGATGATTTTCTGACAATCGGGATCGAGATTGCCTGTTCTTGCCGTCAGACCGACGACCTGTTTTTCTTTCTGTTCAACGATTTCATAATCCATTGTGATTACCTTCTTTCTACTATTGTAATCACATTTTCGCGCACTTAATATGACATGAGCGAGTCATATTATAGAATCTTTTTCGCGGATCAGTCGGGATTCGTCAGGGAAGGGCGGTAATTCTGAAGAGAGGCTTCCAGCCGGCGGCGCATCTCGTCAACCGCATGCTGCGGGGATAGAAGGGTGGCATACTCGCCAAAAGACGAGGTATACATGCACAGTGTGTCGGCGTCCGGCATATGGAGCTCGCAAAGGAAGTCTCCGCTCTCCGTTAGCGTGAAGGTGCTGACCTCGTCATATACGCGAAAAGCCATCTTCGCAGAGACGAGGATCTGACCCTTGATATAGCTGTCCGTGTCCGTCTGCTGCGGCAGCAGAACATGTTCCGGTGCGGTCATGTCAAACTGCCTGGGAAGGACCTTCATATTCTCGATCCGGCGCAGCTTAAAGAACCGGACATCCTTCCGCATTTCGCAGTATCCATAGAGATACCAGGCCGCGCCCTTGAAGAGAAGCTTGAGCGGGAGCACGGTGCGGGGCAGGCGCTCTGCCTTGCCGCTGGCGTAGGAGAAGGAGAGAACCTGCTTTTCGAGAATGGCCGCCTTTATGGTTTCGAATGTTAAGACGTCACTCTCAAAGTATCCCCACGAGGAGAAGTCGACCTCGATCCAGTCGCACTGCCGCTGTCCGAAGAGGTTTTGCATTTTGGAGAGTGCCGAGCTCTTGGAGGATAGGCTTAATGCGCTGACAGCGCGCATTGAGGTCAGAATGTCGCGTCTTTCTTCCTCGGTAAGGAGCGCTTTGTTGAAGACGAAATCGGGCAGAAGTGAGATGCCGCCGCCTTTGCCCTTCGTCATGTATACGGGAATGCCGGATTCCGACAGCGTCTCAATATCGCGGTAAATCGTCCGCTGCGACACTTCAAAACGCTCGGCCAGTTCCTTTGCGGTGACGGTCGATTTTTCCATGAGAACATATACAATTTCGAATAAGCGATTGATCGGCATGCTTTATCCCGCGCTATCTTGATGATGTTGTAATATGACTATAACATCTTTTCGCGAACGGAACCCGAGTATTTGATGGACGATTCGAAGTATTGGATCACTTTGCATTCTGACTACTATAATGTGATAGAATATCTCTGATATAGATTTTTTCGCGGAGGATCAATCATGTTTATTATATGGGGATTCGGCAAGCAGACTCGTAAAGTAATCGGCAACGTCTTTTACCGCAAATGCGCATACTGCAATACGGAACAGATCTGGCAGCTTTGCCTGGTTCGCACCTGGTTTACCCTGTTCTTTATTCCCGTCATTCCGTACGGGGTGGCATATCAGATTTCGTGCCCGAACTGCAAGAGTTATCAGAAATTGACGAAGGAACAGTTCAACGAGATCAAAGCGAAAATCACCTCGGAGGCCGGAAAGCAGGCTCCGGTTCAGGACGCTAAGTATGCGGGCAAGACAGAGACGCAGATCAATTACATGAAAGAAATGGAAAGAACCGAGCGCGGCGAATGATCACCGGGTAAAAAGTCCATTTATCTGTTTGTGATAGAATAGATTTCTGGAGCTTGTAACCTTACGACAATAGATAAGAGGGGTACTATGTATAAGAAGAAACCTTTACATGTTTTTCTGGCACTTGCCTTAAGCACGATCACAGCCTTTGGCTGTTTGAGTTTTTCGGGACAGCAAGTCGATGCCGCGGCGAATATTATGAGACCGTCGGATTCGCCTGATTACAGGATTGTCGACATCTCCCAGTACAACGATTCGGTCAATTCGAGCAGCGACAATATTAATTTTTCCGTCTTGAAAACGCAGGTTGATGCCGTCTATATCCGCTCGTACAGCCATTCGAACAATGTCTTTACTGTGGATATGCAGGCTGTCCGATATGCCAAATCCGCGAAAAGTGTGAATCTTAAATATGGTTTCTACTTCTATTTCCTTCCGTCGGCCAGTCTGGAGGATGCGAAATCGCAGGCACGTCTGTTCTATGATTTCGTTAAGGATTATTCGTATTCACTGGTGCCGGTTCTTGATGTTGAGAGCAATGATAAGAATCTTTCCAAAGCACAGCTCGCCGCTGCAGTGAAGGCTTTTACGGATGAATTTGCGGCGCTTTCCGGACAGACCGTTATGATTTATTCTTTTCCGTATTTCATGAAGAACAACTTCGACACGACCTTTAAATGGAGTCAGTATAAGCTGTGGATCGCTCACTACAATGTTTCCGCACCGATGGAGGGGATTTCTTCCTCCTGGATGCCGGAGAGTCTCTGGTGCTGGTCCCGCTGGGATATGTGGCAGTACACTTCCACGGGAACGCTGTCGTCGGTTCCGAATTCTTCGGGCGGCGCGCTTGATATTAGCTATGCGACCAAGAATGTTTTCCTGAGTACGCCGTCGGCGGATGTATCGCCCGATACCGGTGAGCCCACGGTATCCTGTCAGACACATGTTCAGGATTACGGCTGGCAGAACTGGCGTGATTACGGCGCGGTATCCGGTACCAGCGGTCAGGCAAAACGCCTCGAGGCGATCCGCATCATGCTCGACAACACGGACGGCGGTATTCAATACCGGACGCATGTTCAGGATATCGGCTGGATGGACTGGACTTCCGACGGTCTGATCAGCGGCACGAGCGGCCAGTCGAAGAGACTTGAGGCGATTGAGATCAAGCTGACCGGAACGGCAGCGTCTTTGTATGATGTGTATTATCGTGTCCACGCCCAGAATTTCGGTTGGATGGATTGGGCAAAGAACGGCGAATCGTCCGGTACGGCCGGCTTCAGTTACCGTCTGGAAGCCATTCAGATTGTTCTTGTCGCGAAGGGCGGAGTCGCTCCCGGAGAAACAATCTGTCACTATGTAAATGCCGCGGATCCCGGCGTGTTGTACTCGTCGTATGTTCAGGATTACGCGTGGATGGCACCGGTTGAGAACGGCGCCTTAAGCGGTACTTCAGGCGAATCGAAGCGCCTTGAAGCGTTGAACATGACTCTTGCCAACATAAACGGCGGGATCGAGTACAGTGCGCATGTGCAGGATTACGGCTGGATGGACTGGGTTTCGAACGGCAGTATGGCTGGTTCTCTTGGTCAGAGCAAGCGTCTTGAGGCGATCAAGATTCGTCTGACCGGCGATGCGGCCACAAAGTATGACGTATATTACAAGATTCATGCACAGAATTACGGCTGGCTTGATTGGGCCAAGAACGGAGACCCGGCCGGAACGGCGGGATTCAGTTACCGCGTCGAAGCGGTGAAGGTTGTACTTGTACCCAAGGGGCAGCCCGCACCCGGCGAAACGCTCTGCAGTTTTGTCGACAAGAGTGCTCCGGGCGTCGTCTATTCAACCAGCGTTCAGGATATCGGCTGGATGGCATCTCTCAGCAACGGTGCTATAAGCGGGTCGACCGGTCAGTCCAAGCGTGTCGAAGCGATGCGTATTTCTCTTGCGAATCTTGACGGCGGAATCGAATACCACGCGTTCGTACAGAATATCGGCTGGCAGGCATGGGTAACCGCCGGAATTACAGCGGGTACCGAAGGTCAGTCGCTTCGTATGGAAGCCATGGAATTAAGGCTGACCGGCAACGCGGCATTACAGTATGATCTGTACTACAAAGTCTACATTCAGAACAGGGGTTGGCTTGACTGGGCGATGAACAGCGCGCCGGCGGGTACGACCGGATGCGAGTGCCGGATTGAGGCGATCCGGATTGTCCTTGTGCCGAAGGGCGGGGCTGCGCCGGGTGCGACGGCGAATGCGTTTATCGCAGGCTGACGCGTTTGTACGATAAAATATAGAAAGAAGGCGGCTCCCGGTTTTTCCCGGAAGCCGCCTTTTTTTGTTGGCTTTAGCCCGTTTCGCGCCAACGAGCGCGAAACAAGAAAACCACCCGCTATGCGGGTGGACGAGAGAAGCTTCAGCTTTAAGAAACAAAACCACCTTGCTAAAATTGAGAAGCTACCACG